>OBMK010001032.1_pt1 | contig 24668 bp, 18 predicted proteins | sample 1539081 | NCBI WGS metagenome assembly OBMK01 (sample SAMEA3355528, study PRJEB22509) | marine metagenome | biome: marine; feature: river plume; material: water | place: USA | collected 2010-08-07 | depth 0.5 m | reverse complement strand
CTCGTGCACGCCGACGTTGCGCGGGCTAAGGCTAAGTCGCCAGAGAATTTCTAGGGTGTTCTTATTAGCCCGCGTTATTAGCCTCGGTTACTAGTCCTAGTTAACGGCCCGGTTTACTAGTCCTAGTTATAAGTGCTCTCGTTAGGTGTCCTCTTTGGGCGCTCGCCTGGCGAATTCTGCTAGCCAGTTCTCCAGAATAATCTGCGCGGCGACATCGTCTATCGCTTGTTTTTTGCCCGCACCGTGGCCGCTTGTGCGCCGGCTGCTTAGTCTTCGGCTAGATTCCCAATCGGCGTCATTGATAATGCGCTCTGCAGCTTCGACAGACGATAGCCGCTCGTCGAAGCCGAAGCTGGGTTTATGGAACCGGCCATTGAGCCTGTGACCAAACTTCATGGCGCGCAGCATGAGAGGGCTCTCGCTGCCATCGAGGTTGTAAGGCAGGCCGACGACGAAAACATCCGGTTGCCAACGATCAATTAATGCCGCGACATCACTCCAATCGGGCACACCATCGCGCGCGCGTATGACGGCCACCGCCTGCGCGGTGCCCGTGAGACTTTGCCCATAGGCAACGCCGATTCGCTGGGTGCCGTAGTCGAACGCAAGCGCACTGAGCTGCTTGTGCTGCTGTGGGAAACTGTCTAGAGGCGTCATTGTCATCCTAGGAGTTAAGTCGCGATCTTAGTAGCTACGCAGCGCGTCGCCTTCGTGAAAGCGCCACGTGCGAATAATCTCAACGATGTCGGCCTGTTTGCTGAGCTCTGGCGGGAAGGGCTCATAGGGCGAGGCGAGCATTACAATATCCAGCGCTGCCTGATCGAGAACTGCATGCCCCGATGACTGCAAAATTTCGGTCTTTTGTATGCTGCCATTCGGGAGTATCGACACCAGCAGCCTTAGGCTGCCGTAGAGTTTTTGCCGTCTGGCCGCATCGGGGTAATTGAGATTGCCAATAGCCTCGATGCGTCGGCGCCAGCCATCGAGGTAGAGGGCGTCTTCGCTGCGCTGGGTTGCTGCCGCGGTAAGGACAACTCGCCTTGGGCGCCGCGCATACTCCTGCACTTGAGAGTCGAGTTGGGCCATTAGAGAGGCGATTGCGAGTCGTGAAGAGTCGGGCGTAGAGACCTGAGCGTCGCCCTCATCGGTTACGGTCAGGGCGTCGTTCGACTGTTTGCGTGCGTTGGCCGACGTCGTGACAAGCTCAGTGCTACCTTCTCGCTGTGCGGCTGTTTGTTCAGGGGTCATCGGCTGCGCGGCTTGCAGCGTGGCTGATTCGTAGTCGGCCTGAAAGGGCGAGGTTGGTGCCACTGCCGGGGCGTCTTCGGCGAGAGAGCCGCTGCCTAGCTGATTGGCCTGTGCCAGAAAGTCGGCGCGGTTAGGGGCAATCTCGCTGTGATGCGCCGCGAGGGTTATCTCGAGCGTAGGCACCTCGCTGGTCGACTGCACTGCCCCGAAGCTTATGCCAAAAATTAGGATGCCATGCACCGCAACCGACAAAAACATCGTGAAATTAAAGCGTTCGCGCTCGTCCGCGCCCGCGTCCATATTGGCTTAGCCCCTTGCCGCGAGCTTGCTTGCAATCGCTTCCATAAGATCACCCGCTATATCGAGTTGGTGTGCGCGATCGAGTTCGCGTACGCAAGTTGGACTAGTGACATTGATTTCGGTCAGATAGTCACCGATGACGTCTAAGCCAACGAAGAGGAGGCCCTTCTCACGCAGAACCGGAGCTACTTGGGAGCAGATCCAGCGTTCACGATCGGTCAGTGGCATCGCAACGCCGCTGCCGCCGGCGGCGAGATTTCCGCGGGTTTCTCCGGACATCGGGATTCGGGCGAGGCCGAACTCAGCAGGGACGCCGTCGACCATAAGAATACGCTTGTCTCCATCGACGATCTCAGGGAGGAATTTTTGCGCCATTATCTGCTGGCGGCCATGGTCAGTTAGCGTCTCGATGATAACACTCAGGTTTGGGTCGCCGGCTTTCACCCGAAAGATAGAGGCGCCGCCCATGCCGTCTAAAGGCTTAAAGATCACATCGCCGTGTTCGGCGTGAAACGCTTTCAGTCGTGCGGCCGACGCGGCAACGATGAGAGGAGGGCAGCACTGCGGGAACTGAGTGGCGAAAAGTTTTTCGTTACAATCGCGTAGGCTCCGGGGGTCATTCACGACCAAAGTGCCTTCGCGCTGCGCCGCCTCGAGAATATAGGTCGAGTAAATAAAATCCATGTCGAAGGGCGGATCTTTTCGCATTAACACAACATCAAGATCGGACAGTGCAATGTCCTGCGGGCTGCCAACCTCGAACCAGCTTTCGGGATTGTCTTCGACGCTGAGACGACGAACGGTGGCACGCGCCAAGCCTTGATCAAGGGATAGGTCGCTCTGCTCCATATAATAGAGCTCCCATCCGCGGCGCTGCGCGGCGAGAAGCATGGCAAGTGTCGTGTCTTTTTTGACGTTAATGTCCGCGATCGGGTCCATGACTACGCCGAGTTTTACCGTCATTGCATCTTTCCTGTGGTCTGATTAGCGAGCAATTAATGGGAACGATAATAGCCTAGATCGACATTTCACGCACCGACGTTTACTCAGAACACACGCGATAATTGCGCAAGACTCGTGCGCGAAAGCACGTCGTCTCGCAGCAGCAAAGTCACTATAAAGCCGCTATAATGCCAGCCTCACCAAGCGCGGTAAGCAGTAGCAGCCGCACGCGAAGCAGAGCAATATCGATAATCGAAGAGGGTAAGACTTGAGAACACTGGGCTTTGCATGGGGTATCGTTGGCGTGCTCCTCTTGCTGTCATTCGCTATATTCCGGCTCGCACCCATTGCCTTCGAATTAGGCGATTTGCAGCTAAGCGCTGTTCATTGGGCCAGCCTCGCCTTCAGTATTGTCTATATGGCTTATGCCGAGGGTTATAAAGGGTTTCATCGTGGATTCTCTCCACGTGTCATCCAACGAGCGAACTATCTGCGCGAAAATCCGCGTTGGCACCACGTTCTTTTGGCGCCGGCATTCTGCATGGGCTACATCTACGCGACGCGTCGTCGTCAGATTCTCTCCATTGGGCTGACGCTCGTCGTCATGGGCTTTGTCGTTGTCGCACGACAACTTCCACAGCCCTGGCGTGGGATACTCGACGCAGGGGTGGTTACTGGGTTAAGCCTTGGCATCATGTCAATTCTCTACTTTTTGTTGAACAGTCTTCGCACGCCTGGGTTTATTACCGTCTCGCCCGAAGTTCCTCTGCCGATGGCTATCGGCAGCGACGCGGCTGTACAGCCCGATGCCTAGCTCGTCTAAGACTTCCGCAGCCGCTAAGCCGAGTCGTTACTGCGCGGTCGTTGTAACCTACAATCCCGACCTCACGGCTTTGCTAAAGCTTCTCGGCCAGCTCGAGAAAGACAGCGACTTTATTGTTGTAGACAATGGCAGCAAGAATATCGAAGAGCTAGCCGCGTCGATCGAGGTGTACTCGCGGTGTCGGGCAGTTGAGAAAATGGACGACAACATTGGCCTGTCGCGCGCGCTAAATAAGGGCATAGCCTGGGTGAAAGAGCACGGTTACGAGTTTGTGTTTCTGTTCGATCAGGACAGTCGCCCCGGCGATCTTTTTGCTCAGGGGCTTATCTCGGCATTAGAACGCGCTTCGAAATTTAGCAGCAAGGGTGTGGCAGCCGTCGGGCCACGAATAATGAACCCGCAGTCGATGAAACAAACCCCGTTTAAACTGTTCAATCGATTGTTGGGGCGCACAAACCGACGTTTCGAAGGGTTGCGCACCGAGTTCAAAGCAGATTTCCTGATCACCTCCGGCACGTTAATTCCGCTGAGTATCATCGATGCCGTTGGGCCGATGCGAGACGATTATTTCATCGATAACATAGATCTCGAATGGTGTTTCCGCGCGAAGGCGCTAGGCTACGATCTGGTGGGATCCGATGCGTCGATTCTCTATCACGCTATTGGCGAGCGCAGCGATCATCCTTGGGTGCGTGCGGGGATAATCGCTCAGCACAATCCTTCGCGCAGCTATTATTCGAGTCGAAATCGCGTGCATCTCTACGGTGTCGACTACGCCCCTCTTGGCTGGAAGCTGAGGGACATGCCGCGGTTTGCATTAAAAGCACTTTGGCTCATGCTGAGTTCGGCTCAGCGCAGCAGTTACTTTACGAGCATTCGCCGCGGGATTCGCGACGCAAGGACTCTGCCGAAATGAGTGATCAGTCGTCACAGCGCGTCGCAGTGTTGTTATCCACTTACAATGGCGAGGCGTTTCTCGCCGAGCAACTAGATTCGCTTCTCGAACAGACTCATCAGAATTTCATCATCGTCGTGCGCGACGATGGGTCGAGTGATGGCACGCTGCTCCTCCTGCAGAAATATGCCGAGGCCTCACCCGAAAAGTTCCACATTGTCGAAGAGGAGCCGGTGAACTATGGTCCAAGCGGCAGTTTTTCTGTGCTTTGCGAATACACGCTTGCGAACAAATCGGCCCTTGGGCTCGACAATATCCTTGCCTGCTTTTGCGACCAAGATGATGTGTGGCTCAATAATAAATTGGCGTTGCAGATTGAGAAATATTGTCAGGTTCAGGATGGCAAGGATAAACCTATTCTTATCCACTGCGACCTCGAAGTTGTCGACCAGAATCTTCAGCGAGTAGCTGAGTCTCTAATTTCTTATCAGGGCCTCGAAATCGAACGTAATCAATTTCCCCAGGTAGCTGTAAGCAATTTGGTCACCGGCTGCACCGCGCTTTTCAATGAAGCGTTGATGCGTGCGGCGCTACCCGTGCCCAAAAAGGCGATGATGCATGACTGGTGGTTTGCGATGACAGCCACCGCATTTGGCGAGCTCGTGTTTATGCCGGCGCCACTGGTTCGATACAGGCAGCATAGCCGCAACACGATTGGTGCAAAGCAGAGAGAGGATTCGGAGCATTGGCGCAGGAGTTTGTTAAGCCGCGTATTCGCGCTTGAACATAACGAACATCTTGTCGACGTTGCGCGGCAGGCGAAAGAATTCTCACGCCATTTTGGTGGAAAACTGCCGCTTAAGTATCGACTCGCTCTCTTACTCGGCAGACGAATGCGCACCCGAAGCGCTACCATGCAGCGGGTCTATTATCGCCTGCTGAGAAAGTTCTAACTAATCTTTGCGAGTCGCGACTTCATCTTTTCGCCCACGGCTCTGGGTGAAAATTCCGCGTCGATAAAGGCGTGTGCCTTTCTCCCGAGTTCGTCTGCAAAAGCTGGCTCGTTAACCAGTTTTCTCATCGCGGCGCTGGCGTCCTCTATTGATGGCTCTGCCCAACGCTGACCTTTTAGGTAAGGCCCGTAATCTTGCTCTAAAGTAATTAGTTGGTAATCGATAGGCAGGCAGTGATCAGCATCGGTATAGTCTGTCGACCCAGACCAATTGGTTAGAATAACACTCTTGCCTAAGCTCATCGCCTCGGCTGGTCCCAAGCCAAACCCTTCCGAGCGGTGCAGCGAGACAAAACAATCGACAGCATTAATAAGAGAGTCGATTTCAGGTTTGCTGTGGTCTTCTTCCAATACAATGATGTTGTGGTGGTTGCCAATAGCTTCGTCGAGTTCGCGCAGCGAATCAGTTGTTGCATTATTGACTTTGAGAACGAGTGTCGCGCGGTTGTCATCGGCGCCGAATGCGGCAATGAAAGCATGCAGCGCTGCCTTCGGGTTTTTCCGTTCGGCGATGCTACGTGTGTCATACATCGCCAGAAAAATGAATGAATCTTTGGGGAGTCCGAAGTAATCTCGATCGAGCGACTCAACAGGGTTTGGCGCAACACAGTGTGGAATACACACGACGGGCTTCGTGGTTTCCGATGCGATCGCGCGGCGGACAAACTCAGACGGCACCCAGATCTCATCGGCTTCGTCGAGCGCTGGCCGCCAGCCTTCGGGCATCGTTTCAAGCTCCCACGCCCAGTAGGCAATGTGATAGCTTTTTTCGACTAAGAACGTCGGAATCGTAGCGCGGGCAAGTGCGAGATGGTCGGCGTTAATATGCCAAAGAGTGACAGAGAAGGGCGCGTCGTCGCGCTCTTTATGCTGCCAAGAGGTGTCGCCCATACGCGCGGAATTACCGCGTTCAAAGTTGATCACGCCAAATTCTATGCCCGCCGCAGCGAGCGCGCGAGCATCTGATCGAGCCCCTTCGCCTACACCCATTTCGGCGCGGATATAGCCGATGAGATTCACGCCCTTCTGTGGCGACGTATCTACTAGGGAAGGCGAACCTGATGCTTTAGCGGTTTTGCTTTCGAGCAAGGAGGGGGACAGCGTCAGATTAGCCGCGCAGTCTACTCCTGTTAAGGTGAGGTTGGGGTTATAGTATTCGTCGCCTGAGCGAAACAACTCTCCCCATTTATTCCACATGAGCGCTTCGTCTTCTTTGGGCACGCTTGCCTTACGCGAAATGCTTTCGTGATGAATAAGCGAACAACGCGGCGTCCAAATATTGACGAGGCCTTTTTGCCTCAGTTTAAGGCAGAGGTCAATGTCGTTACCGACGACAGCAAGACCTTCGTCGAAACCCCCAACCGCTGCAAAATTCTCGCGGCTAACCAGTAAACACGCGCCAGTATTTGCAGACACTTCTCGTACTAGATTATGAAGATTGCCACGGAGTTCACTGCTCGGCGCCATCTTATGGAATAGGTGTGCGCAGCCCCCGCCGGTGTCAACTAGGAAAACGCCAGCGTGTTGCAGCATCCCCTCGGGATAATAGAGCAGTGCGCCAACAGTGCCGACGCAAGGTCGCTGCGCTTGTTTAACGAGTTCGGTAAGCCAGCCAGCGTCGGTAATTTCTACGTCGTCGTTGAGAAATAACAATAGTTCGCCGTCTGATTCTTTAGCCCCTAAATTGTTTAGGCGAGGCCAATTAAAATCGAAATCACATTCGATTACCTTCAGGCCTTTATCGATCAAATAGCTTATGCCGTCGGGATTCTTGCCGCGGCTGTTGTCGAGAATGACTATGTCGAAATTAGAGTAGTCTGTGAGCGAAAGCAGCGTCTCTATACAGGGCGTCACCAGTTCTAGTTTCGCCATCGTTGGGATGATGATGCTGACCAGTGGCGCGGACTGTAAAGGGCGATCGACATAACGCACAGTGTCTAAGCCATTGTTAGGGCTATTGTTAGAGCTATTGTTGGCACCATCGTTAGCGCTATTGTTGGCACTATGCTCGCGGAGGCTGCTGCCCGGCTCGAACCTGTCGAGAAAGTTACTTGCCCAAAGAGATTCGGTTAATCGAAGGGTGCTCGGCAGTGTCGTCTCTGTCCAGAGTACGTCAGGGACTCTCGCTACTTTTTCAGCGGCATTGCCGAGTTCGAGTAGGAGACAGTAGCGGAAAGTAGCGGCGGCCTCTGGATTCTTTTCTAGAACCGCCGCGACTGATTCAGAGAAAGCAGGGGTATTGATGCGCTTGAAGAGCGTCGCACTAAACAGATACACGCCGCCAATGTAGTTGCGACCCAGAAGGTGTTCGGGCGACCAGCCGAAAGTGAACTCGGGGTCTGTGTGCTGTCCCTGCGAATCGAAGCGGTCGTGATCCGAATAGACAAGGTCAGCGGCGAGCTCCTCGCCTGTGCTCGACAGAAATTGTAGTGCATGCGGCGCTAGCACATCGGTCTGATGAACAACGACCAGATCGTCGGCCGACTCACTCGCGTCGTGAAGGGTTCGCAGTAAGTCTGTGGCGACTTCTTTAGAGTCACGGCCGCTCGTTATAACGCGGAATACAGTCGCTACCGAGATGTGTTTTTCTAGCAATGACACGGCTGCGTCGAGGTCGCTGCCGCTTGCGCCTGCGAAGACTACTACGGCAACCTTACGCAGTAGTTGATCGGGGGATGGCAGTGTCTGAGCAGCGCGTTCGCTGAGCCAGAGCCTGTAGATATCACCCCGCTCGAGATTGACTACTTCTCGCTCGAGAGTGACCTGCTCGAATCCGTTGTCGAACATAACAACAACGGTGAATCTTCCCTGTGGTAGAAAACGCTTCTCGAAAGTTTCTAAGAAACCGGATCGGCGAGCCTCGATCGTTGCACGAAAGGACGCGGCTACGTCGTCGCGCGGAAGTGTAGGTTCGAATGTGCGGAACAGCTTCTCGCCAATAGACACGGAGATTGTCGTTCTATTGCCAGCCGAAAAAGCCCAGCCGGCGAGGACTAAGTCGTCGTCTACTAAGTGAATATTGCGGCCTGGCACATCAATACTGCATCTTATCTTGCTTCGTGAAGCCCTAGCTTTAGCCTCAGTACTCGAGGGCGGCACGGGCTGTTCGGCAGTAACTTTGCTAGTCGAAAGAGCCGCAGGGCGAGAGAAAAGCCGCTTTACTCTATTAGAAAGATAGCGATAGGGCTTAGTGATCCGCCACGAGAAAGAGTTGAGGATAAGAGTTAGGTCAGCGGACAGGTTTTGGTGTTGGAGGTTGAGGAGTTGATGCGCTTTGCTTAGGCGTTTCTGTTGTGTCTGCAGATTCTCAATATTTTGATTGAGCTCATCCCTAGCTAGCCGTAAAGAATCGCTCTCAAGTTGAAGGCTGCGGACTTGCTCTGCGGCTTCGCTGCGCTGAGTTTCAAGTGTCGTCTCGAAGACGTCACGTTCGGCACTAAAACTTGTTAACAAGTCTTTCCGCGCAACCTCGGCCTCATGACCAGCCTGCTTAAGCGCCGCTTGATACTCTTCTTGCGAAAGCCGTAAATGCTTGTGCAAGTCTTCTATTTCGGCTGACACATCAAAAGTGCCAAAAACTGCGTTGAGTTCAGCGGCGCTCCAGGTGGGCGCCCATTTGGCGAGCACTTTTTCTCGCCACATGCTGCTGAGGCTTTGAGTGTCGTACTTTTCTTGCTCGGTCTTTACAGCGGTCTCGGAATCACCGCCGGCTCTATAAAAAGCCGTGATTTTGTCGATGTGATGGATGCTGCCGAGCGCGGCGACTTGTAGCCAAAAATCCCAGTCTTCATAAATATCAAGGCTTTCGTCTACGCGACAACCGGCTGCGAGCGCTTGACTGCGAAAGAGCACGGAATGGATTGGCATAAAATTATCGCGGCGCAGGAAAGCGATATCGAAATCGCGCGCGAAAAATTCATCGAGCAACTCGCCACTCGGCGTCGTGCGCTGAGTGGTGCTGTAAACCGCAATTGACGTCGGGCTGCTCTGCAGTTCGTGAACCAGATTTTCGACATGCGACGCAGAAAGCCAATCGTCGTCGTCTAAGAACATCACGAACTCGCCGCTTACTGCATCGAGCCCTGCGTTGGCAGCTTTTGGCCTGCCAAGCGGCGCTCCAGTGGACACCAGCGTCTGCCCTGCACTCAGCTGCAACGACGGCAGGCCATCGCCGCGGGCATCGACGATAAGCGTCTCAATATTTGTGTGGCTTTGTGCTGCAATCGATGCGAGCGCCTCGGTAAGCTCGGGTCTGCCGACGGTCCGAACTATGATAGAGACAAGTGGCAGCACAGTAGTCACGAGTTAATTAGACCTGCTTAGAATGGCGCCAACGACATGGCCAATGAAGTCGAGGAAAAGTGTGTCGAGGCTGGTGTTAAAATAGTCTTCCGATTCGTTGCCGAGCGCGAGCAATGCAATGATTTCGGACTCATGCATTATTGGACAGAGCGCCGTGGAGCCAACGCGATTGCTATTTGCGCCAAACAAATTTTCGACGCTGCTGCGGGGTATCGCGCCGCAGTGCGTGCGCCTGAGGCGAAACACATCGGCGAATTCCTCTGCCAGTTTCTCGGCATTCTCTGTGCGTACGCCTTCGGAAACTTTGAGTCCTGGGCGCGCAACGACAATAATTTCGCAGGCGTCTACACTGCCTAACGCAGTGAGCTTATCCTGTGCTATTTCTGCAACCTCTGTGGCATCCCGTGCGCGAAGAAGCGAAAGCACTAGGTCGCGCGTGACATCAAATAGCTGATCGTTATCGCGTGCATTGGCGAGAAGCGACCCGAGTTTTTGCCGCGCCTCTTGGCCACGTTCACGCAGAATGACCACCTGCCGTTCGAGTAGCGATATCGCCTTGCCGCTTGCATGAGGGATTTTCAGCTCGGCGAGGAGTTCGGTTTGGCTTTCGAAAAACTCGGGATGCGCGCGGAGATAGTCGGCTACCTGTGCGGCGCTGAGTGCGGGCGAAGAGAGCGGCTGCCCGGGCGTTGCCCCGTTCGAATCTGATGAATCGTTCGTCGCGGTTACTTTATTGGTCATCGTTTTCTGCTTCCTATCAATTTGCAGCGCGTGGCCGGGTTAAGCTCTGGTCGCTACTCGCTAAATTAGTGTGTGTGGTCTGGCAGGTCGAGAATGCCGTCGTAGACAGTGGTCGCCGGGCCAGTCATCAGCACCGGTGCCCCGTCTCCTTGCCACGCGATCGTGAGTGTTCCCCCGCGAACATTGACCTCGACGGGTGATTCCAAAAGGCCGAGCTTGCAGCCGCTAACAACCGCTGCACAGGCGCCGGTACCGCAGGCAAGCGTCTCGCCCGACCCGCGTTCGAAGACGCGAAGACGGATACTCTGTTGCGCCACAACCTGCATAAATCCGACATTGACGCCCTGAGGGAAGCAGCCGTGTTGGCCTAAGGCCGCGCCAAGGCCAACGACGTCGGCTTTATCTAGGTCGTCGACGACGATGACTGCATGCGGATTGCCCATAGAAAGAGCCGAAAATTCTACTTTTTGCGTAGTCGATGCGGCAACAACCTCACACCTGTAGCGATGGCCACTGACAACGTCGACAGACGCGTTTTCCGCCTCGAAAGGCAGGCTCTCAGGCGCAAAGTCGGGCTCGCCCATGTCGACTGTCACCTCACCGTCTTCGGACAGCTGGAGACTGAGTAGCCGATTTACCGTTTCGACCTTAATCGGGTTGTGTGTCGTCAGGCCCTTGTCGTGAACATATTTGGCGAAGCAGCGCGCGCCATTGCCGCAGTGTTCTACCTCGCTGCCGTCGCGATTGAAAATGCGGTAGCGAAAGTCGGCATCCGGACGCGTCGCGGGTTCGATCTGCAAAAGTTGGTCAAACCCAATGCCAAGCTGCCGGTCGGCATAGAGGGCGATCTGCTCTGTGCTGAGGCTATGCGGCTGCGAGACACAGTCGATGACCATGAAGTCGTTGCCGAGGCCGTGCATCTTTGTGAAGGGAAGTCGCATCTTTTGGTTATCGGCCGTTTGCTGCATCGCTGTCGGGATTGCTCCGAGAGTCCAACTGCAAAAGCGACTCAAGAGAGAGCTGAAGTTCTACCGTTTCCCGTGCGCGAACAATTTGATAGGCCCCGCCATCGACCATGACCTCAGCGACGCGGTTGCGCGTGTTGTAATTCGAACTCATGACAAACCCGTACGCACCTGCAGAACGCACGGCGAGCAGATCACCGGCGGCGATTCGAAGAGGGCGATCTTTACCTAAAAAGTCGCCAGATTCGCATACCGGACCCACAACATCGTACTGCAGCTCGGGGCGCGAGGGATCGTCGCTACACTCTACCGGAATAATTTTTTGCCACGCGCCGTAAAGCGCAGGCCTCAGAAGATCATTCATCGCGCCATCGACGATTGCAAAATTTTTGTGTTCATTGCACTTTAAATACTCGATGCGGGTGACGAACACGCCGGCATTGGCCGCAATGGAGCGCCCGGGTTCGACCATCAGCATTAAATTGCGCGAGGCAAAGCGGCCGCGTACCGCATTAATCAATTCGTCGGGCAACGGTGGCTCTTCGCCATCGTAAGGCACGCCAAGGCCGCCACCCATGTCGAAGTGCTTAAGATGAATGCCCTCAGCTGCCAAGGCATCGACCATAGCGAGTAGTCGATCGATAGCGTCAAGGAACGGCGCTACGCTGGTGAGCTGAGAACCGATATGGCAGTCGATGCCGACCAAATCGAGACCAGGCAGCGTAGCGGCATGGCGGTAAACGGCAAGAGCTGCGTCGCTGGCGATACCAAATTTGTTCTCTTTAAGACCAGTTGAAATATACGGATGCGTGCCGGCATCGACGTCTGGATTGACCCGCAGTGAAATGGGTGCAACAACGCCGAGCTCGCTTGCGATGCGGCTAATACGTTCGAGTTCGGCTTCGGATTCGACGTTAAAACACTTAATGCCAACCTCGAGCGCAAAGCGTATCTCGTCTTCTGTCTTGCCTAGGCCCGAAAAAATAGTCTTCGCGGGATCGCCGCCGGCGCGAAGGACACGCTGAAGCTCGCCTCCCGAGACAATGTCGAAGCCAGCACCCAGGCGCGCGAGCACATCGAGAACGGCGAGATTCGAATTTGCCTTCACAGCAAAACAAATTAGGCTCGGCTGATCGGCGAGTGCTGTTTCATACGCTCGGTAGTGGCGCTCGAGCGTTGCGCGCGAATAGACATAGAAGGGTGTGCCAACGGCCTCGGCGATCGCTGTAAGCGGTAAGTCTTCGGCAAAGAGGCTATCACCCCGGTAATTGAAATGATCCATTGTTAAGTCCGTGAGTCGCGTTGCTACTGAAACTGCGCACTAGGCGTGGGGTTTGATTCTGGTCGCGTCAGGCCGCCTTTTTGGCCGCAGCCAAATAGTGCCATGAGCACGCAGGCTAAGACGGCAACGCGAACATGGCCGATGTCGCGCTGTAAGGTCCCTGACAGTGGTGTCTTAGACCGTTGTCGATTAAGTGCTGGCATGGTTACTCTACTGTCTCTTTGAGACTCGTGATGTCTGTTTATTTCTCGTGAGCATTGATTTTGAGGCCGAAATGCTTGGCTACACGAGTTATTTCTATGCGCTAAAGTATAACTGTGGGGCCTGAATAAACCCAGATCAAAGTCGTTTTCCTCACTTCTCCTGCATTCCCTTGAAAATCCCTACCCCCGCGCCTATATTCCTCCATCGTAGTGAGACGCCTCACAGCATCAACACAAGAACGCAGGAATAGAAGCGATGATTGAGATTACTCATCTAAGCAAACAGTTCGAGCAATTTACCGCCGTAGACGACCTGAGTTTTTCGGTGTCCGAGGGCGAGGTGCTCGGATTTCTGGGGCCCAATGGCGCCGGCAAATCGACAACAATGAAAATTATTACCGGCTTCCTCGCCCCGACCTCGGGTTCGGTCACGGTAGATGGCCATAATATTGCGACAGATGCGCTCGCAGCCAAGGCGCTGATGGGCTATCTGCCCGAGGGTGCTCCCTCATACGGGGATATGACGACACTCGATTTTCTAAGATTTGTTGGCGAGATTCGAGGCTACCGCGGGGACGAGCTTGTGCAGCGCGTTGGACGCGTGCTTGCCGAAGTCGAGCTTGGCTCGGTGGCTTTGCAAAAAATCGAAACACTGTCGAAAGGGTTTAAGCGCCGGGTTGGCCTCGCGCAAGCAATCATGCACGACCCCAAAGTGCTGATTTTGGACGAACCGACCGATGGCCTGGACCCCAACCAAAAGCAGCATGTGCGGGAACTTATTAAGAATCTTGCCCGCGACAAAATCGTGATTATTTCGACGCACATTCTCGAAGAGGTCTCCGCTGTCTGCACGCGGGCGGTGATTATCGCCAACGGTAGACTTGTTGCCGATGGAACGCCTGCCGAGCTCGAGGCGAGTTCGAAATATCATCAGGCGGTAAACGTGCGTCTAACTCAGCCGCTTGAGCTTGGTGGCCACCTCGAATCGCTTGCCGATGTTGCAGGTATCGAGGTCGACGCCGAAGACAGCTTGAGCCTGCGTATACTGGCGCAGGCAGGCAAGTCGATTTACAGCCAGGTCGCAAAGATCGCTCAGGAACAGAACTGGCCGATTGCCGAAATGACTGTCGTCCGTGGGCAGCTAGAAGATGTGTTCAAACAAGTGACTGCAGGAGGAGCGCGCCGTGGGTAATCTCAGCGTCATTTTCAAACGCGAGCTAGCGAGTTATTTCGCCACGCCGCTTGCGTATATTTTTATTGTTATTTTTCTCATTACCAACGGTATTTTCACCTTCGAGCTTGGCGGATTTTTTCTACGGGGTCAGGCTGACCTTCTGCCTTTTTTCAGTTTCCATCCTTGGCTCTATCTCTTTATGGTGCCGGCAATTGCGATGACTCTGTGGGCCGACGAGCGCAAGACAGGCACGATCGAATTATTGCTGACGCTTCCCGTTCGCTTGAGAGACGCTGTGTTAGGGAAATTTCTCGCCGCATGGGCACTGATGGGCATAGCACTTGCGCTTACATTCCCTATTTGGATTACCGTGAATTATCTTGGAGATCCAGATAACGGCGTTATTTTTGCAGCGTATCTTGGCAGTTGGTTTATGGCCGGCGGCTTCCTTGCCATTGGCTCTTGCATGTCGGCGGCAACAAAGAATTCGGTGATTGCTTTTATTCTTACCGTCAGCCTTTGCTTCATCTTCGTGATTATGGGATCTCCGATATTGCTCGAAGCTTTTCCTGCCTGGATGCCGCAGGTAGTTGTCGACGCCTTCGCCGCCATGGGCTTTCTAACGCATTATGATTCGATCGCAAAGGGCGTACTCGATATTCGCGATCTGCTTTTCTTTGCTGCATTTATTGGCGCGTGGCTCTTTGCGAGCGCTATCGTTATTGAAATTAAGAAAGCGAACTAGGAGGAGACTGGCGATGACAAAAATTAAGTTTTTATTCTCGGGCACAGGCCTCCTTACGGTCGCGGTCGCCCTGCTCGTTTCAGTGGGGCTAATCAGTGCATTGCCTAGTATCCGCATTGACCTCACCGAAGACGATCTCTTTTCTCTCGCCGATGGCACGCGCAATATCGTCTCCGGCCTCGAAGAGCCGATCGAGCTACTCTTTTTTTACAGCGAGTCAGCAACGGAGGATCAACCACAGATTCGCAGTTACGGCACGCGGGTGCAGGAATTGTTGCGCGAGATCGTGATTGCGAGCGGCGGTAATTTAGTCCTGTCGATTGTCGATCCCGAGCCATTCTCAGAAGAAGAAGACCTCGCCACCCAGTATGGCGTCCAGCCAGTGCCTGTGACGCAGGGCGGGCAGGGGATTTATTTCGGACTCGTTGCGGTAGAGCTTGATAACGAAAAGGACCCTGCGCTACGCGTGTCCGAGACCATGCCTCTGATTCGACCAGACCAAGAGCAGTTTCTCGAATACGAATTTATGCAACTCGTCACGCGCGTTGCTAATCCCGATTTGAAGGTGGTTGGTTTACTCACCACGCTTGATATCGACGGTGGATTCGACCCGATGACGGGGCAGGCGACACAGCAGTGGATGATTACCGATTATATTCGCCAGCTTTATGACTTGCGCCGTATAGAAACCGACACCGAAATCATTGAAGAAGACGTCGACATTTTGATGATCGTGCATCCAGAGGGGCTGTCGGAACAGACGCTTTATGCTATTGATCAGCATGTGATGCGAGGCGGTGAAACATTCGTTTTCCTCGATCCGACCGCCGACTCAATGGTCTCTCGCTCAGAGCGTGGCTCGATGATTCCCGCGGGAATGCGTTCCGATTTACCCGGCTTGCTTGAGGCTTGGGGCGTCGACTATGCATCGGACAAGGTGCTGACAGACAATACCCTAGCACTGCGCGTTCAGATGGGCCAAGGTTCGCGTCCTGTCGCACACATCGGAATGATTGGTGCGAATCGAACGGCGCTCGCTGGCGACGATATCATCACGCGGCGCCTTGAGAATTTGAATCTTTCGTCGGTCGGTGCCCTCGCCCCTCGCGACGGTGCGACAACACGGTTCGAACCGCTCATTCAATCGTCGAGCGATGCGATGCTGATGAACGCCTCGCTTCTTGAAGACGTGTTAGATCCTTCGGTGTTATTCGATGAATTTGTTTCGGCAAATGAGCGCTACACTATCGCTGCGCGCGTGAGTGGTGTGATCTCTTCCGCTTTTCCCGAAGGACGGCCAGTAAGTGGAAATGCCGCTGCGGACACGAGTGAAGAAGAGATCGAGGCTGACGACGACAATGATTCTGGTGAAGCTCGCATCGAAAAAGCGAGCAGTGACAGCGATACAATGGAAGCCCATCTTTCGCAAACGAGCGGTGAGACCAACATTCTTCTGTTCGCAGACACTGATGTGTTAACCGATAGACTTTGGGTTCAGGTGGCCCAATTTATGGGTCAGCGAATTCCGCAGCCTTATGCGAACAATGGTGATTTTGTCATTAACGCGCTGGACAATCTTAGTGGCGGCGCAGACCTCGTCAGCATACGCAGTCGCGGCCGTTACTCCCGCCCTTTTGAGCGCGTTGTAAAGCTGCAGCGTGAAGCCGATGACCGACTGCGCACTGAAGAAGCGGCGCTACTCGAAAGACTTGCCGAAACCGAGGAGCAGTTGGCGGCGCTTAACACAGACGAGGGTGGTCAACTTTTGGGTCAGCTAACGCCGGAGATTCAAACCGAAATTGATCGCTTCAACGCCGAGCTGCTCGACACGCGGCGCAGCCTTCGAGACGTGCAGTTTCAGCTGACGGCCGATATCGAAGCGCTAGGCTCGAATCTAAAATGGTTTAATACAGCGGCTATTCCTATGCTGCTGACAGTGATAGCACTCTTTATGAGTTTGACGCGAGCCCGGCGCCGACGAGAGCTTGCTGCTCGTTAGGCGTCTTCGGCACTGATCTGCGGCGGACGCTGCATCAGGCGTATGCTAATGCGGGTACCTTTGCCGAGTTCGCTGTCGATTTCGAGCGAGCCGCCATGGGCTTGGGCAATAAGACGGCAGAGGTAAAGGCCTAACCCGAACCCGCCTGTGTTGCGTTGTCTCGAGCTGTCTGCGCGGTAAAAGGGTTCGCAGACCTGATCAATGTGCTCGGGACCAATGCCTTCGCCGTTGTCTTGAACAACGAGAGATGCGCTGCCATCGTGAAAAATAACTTCGACGCGAAGGGGTTTGTCACGGCCGTGCCGTATCGCGTTATTAAGTAGATTGGTTAAGAGTAAGCGTATGCGCAGTTTGTCGATGACAAACTCACGATCCTCAGAAGGCAGAACAATCTCAAGCCCCCCTTCGTAACTAAAGTATTGGTCAACAACAGACTCCACGAACTCTGCAAGCTGAACCGGTTCGGCAGACAGCGCAGTGTGTTCGTCATTGAGTCGTTCGGCCTCAATGAGGTCGCCGATTAAGTGGTCTATTTCGTCGATATCCTCGCGCAGTTTTTGCTTCTCGATGCTGTCTGGCATGAACTCGAGCCGCAGTTTCGCTTTCGTAAGCGGGGTGCGTAGTTCATGGCTTATTGCGAGTAACAACTGGCGTTTAGCTTCGAGCATCGACTGCAACGAGTCGGCCATGTGGTTGATACTGTCGGTCAGTGCGCCGAGTTCATCTTGACGGTCGTTGTGAACGCGATAGCTCAGGTCGCCGCGTCGAATTCGCTCCGCACCACGGCGCAGCATACGCACCGGATCAAGCAGCCGATTGACCATGAAATAGTTGACGAAAAGCACGAAGCCGGCAAGTGCGAGCCCAATGTAAAGAACGGCGAGATTTGCGGCGTTTTCATCGAGAGAGCGCTGATAGAGATAGAAATCGTAACCGTCGCGGCGAACTACGATCATGTCTTCGCTGTCGCTCGACCTAATCTCCGCGTCATCGGCTAGCGATCTGACGAACGTCGTGTCGTCGAGGTTAAGCCGATTGTCGCCATCCGAGCTCCAGCGCATGATCGGATTGCGAATATTAATACTCCAGTCGAGCTCTGCAGCAAGGCGCATCGCGTTGCTTAAATTCGGTGGCGTGCCGATGTCCTCGATTATCGATTCGACGTTACGGGCAAAAAAGTCGGGGATTGTTTCTATTGCGGCGCTGTCGCGAGTAACGGTCTGTATCGACACAGAAATGATAATAAAAAACATCAAAACTGTGACGCTGAAAATCGCCAACAAGCGCAGGAAAAGTGAGTAGCGTATGGTTTGCAGTAGGCCTGCCACGGCGGACTACAACTGCTCGCCGATAAACGTGTAGCCTCGACCCCAAACAGTTTTGATAAAGCGAGGCGTCTTCGAGGTATCGCCGAGCTTGTGACGCAAACGGCTGACTAGCGTATCGACCGCGCGGGAGAACAATTCGGCGTCGATACCACGAAGGCGGTTCATCAATTCGTCGCGGGTGAAGGTTTTGTTTGGATACTGCATAAATAAGATGAGCAGCTCGTATTCCATGGTGGTGAGGTCGAGCACGGCGTGGTCGAGTTTAACTTCGCGTCGCGAGGGGTCAACTTCGATGCCATTGATAGGCTTGATCTCGCGCATCGATGCATCGTCGCCAGAGCGGCGCAGAATGTTGTGGATGCGTGCAACGAGCTCTCTCGGTTCGAAGGGCTTGGGCAGATAATCATCGGCGCCGAGCTCGAGCCCAACGATGCGGTCGGTAACCTCTGCGTGGGCGGTAAGCATGAGAATAGGCAGCTGGCCATAGATCGACGATTTCGCACGGATCTCGCGACATACCTCAAATCCGTCTTTCTCGGGCAGCATCACATCGAGAATCAGAAGGTCCGGCTTGAGCTTTTTAATCATCTCCAAGCCTTTGCTTGGGGCGAGCGCAACATGCGCCTGCATCTCATAGCGGGCGAGATATTGGGTAAGTAGCTCGCCGAGATTCTCGTCGTCATCGATGATAAGTATTTGTTTCATCTGGTGTTCCGCTTGTCACTGGGCCTCGAAATGAGGCGGCAAAACGACGCGTCTTTAGCAAGGTTAGGCGCAGAACCCTTGCCACCAATGGCCGCTTTCGGTGAAGGCTGCATAGTACGAATTCGGCCTGCCTAAATCAATTCTGTAGTATCATGCGATCCGGCCGAAGGCGTGATTACAGCGTTGCTTTCTCTTTATCGTTTAGCCCATCACGCAGAGCTTGTGCTCAAGTCTATAACTGATCCCTCGAAACGCCGCTATGATTTCTCTCGATTATGATTTCTCTCAATAACATTACCCTGATGCGCGGCACGCAGACGCTTATTCGCGATGCCAGTGTGTTGCTGTCTAGTGGCCAGCGCACAGGCATAATCGGGCGTAATGGTTCGGGAAAGACGAGTCTATTCAAAGCGCTCGCCGGCGAAATTCAGTTAGAGCAAGGCGAGATCGAGCTACCTAATGGCCTTCGTACCGTGTCAATGGCGCAGGAGACACCGGCGAGTGATCGCACGGCGATCGAGTTCGTGATTGACTCTCACACGGAGTTTCGCGTCTTGGAAGCCAAGATCAAAGTGGCCGAGGCGGGACACGATGACGCGCTGCTCGTGCGTCTTCATGCGGCGATGGAAGAACTCGGCGCCTACGACATTAAGAACCAAGCTGAACAGCTATTGTCGGGGCTTGGGTTCGATACCGAACAGTTTTCGCGCACGGTAGGTGAGTTTTCGGGCGGTTGGCGCGTACGCCTCAATCTCGCTGCGGCGCTGATGCGCCCGTCCGATTTGCTCATGCTCGACGAACCTACAAACCACCTCGACCTTGAAGCGACGGTATGGCTCGAACAGTGGCTGCGTGGCTACCGCGGCACTATTTTAGTTATCTCGCATGATCGGACTTTCCTCGACGCGGTAATCGATCACGTCATTAGCCTCGAGAGCGGATCGCTCGCGCTCTATCGCGGTAATTACAGTGCCTACGAGCGCCAGCGCGCCGAGCGCATGGCATTACAAGCGGCGCTCTACGAGAAGCAGCAGCGCAGGCGCGGCGAGATTGAAGACTTTGTTAGACGTTTTAAGGCAAAAGCAAGCAAGGCGCGACAAGCGCAGAGCCGCCTAAAAGAATTGGATAGAATGCAGGACATCGCGCCCGCACACGCCGACTCCCCGTTTCGCTTTTCGTTTCCCGCGGTTGAAGCCGATAGCGGCTACCTAATGCAGATTAACAAGCTGGCCTTTGGTTTTGACAAACCGCTGGTCGACAAAGTGACGTTCTCCATTCGCGGCGATTCCCGATTCGGTCTGCTTGGGTTTAACGGCAGCGGTAAATCGACGTTACTTAAAGTCCTGTCCGGGTCTCTTAAACAGATGGCTGGCGAAATGATTCCGGCGAAGAAGATGCGCATAGGCTATTTCGCTCAGCATCAAGTCGATGAACTCGATCAAACGGCGACACCGGTTGCGACAATTCAGGCGCTCGCTAAGAAAGACCCAGCGCTTAAGGCAACCGAACAAGTTATCCGTGACTATTTGGGCGGCTTCGATTTTCGCGGCAGCCGCGTCGATGAATGCATCGAGCATTTCTCCGGAGGCGAGAAGGCGCGACTCGCGTTGGCGAAGGTTGCTTGGGAGCGACCCAACTTGCTGCTGCTAGACGAACCAACTAACCACCTCGACCTTGAGATGGTGCATGCGCTTACCGTTGCCCTGCAGGAATTTGAGGGAGCGGTGGTTATTGTCTCCCACGACCGACACTTGCTTGCCAATACCGTTGACGAGTTTTATTCGATACATAAAGGCCACTTCGCCGAATTTGATGGCGACCTTGCCGACTACGAACGCTGGCTTGCGCGTTATAACGAACTAGAAGCCTCGCCGCAGGCAGCGGAAAGTCACCCGGGGGCCGACAATAGTGCCGCCGATAAAAAAGCGCAGAGGCAGCAGGCCGCGGCACGACGAGAGCAATTAGCTCCCCTGCGCAAACAGGTTAAAGCGCTTGAGAATCAGATGGAGAAGCTGCAGACGAGGCTCGATAAAATAGAAAGCCAGTTAGGTGACGAAGCGATCTATGCCGAGCAGAACAAGGCGAAACTCGCAGAGCTGGTAAAAGAGCAGGGCAGTGTAAAGGCCGAGCTCGGATCGGTAGAGGAGCAGTGGCTCGAGTATCAAGAGACGCTGGAGGCGGCGCTCTAGCGAGCTGTGCGTGTATACTGTATGTTTTTCCTAGGCTGTTCTTTGCAGCGCTAAACCTAATCACTCTCAGAGCTCTCAAAGCTCTTAAAACTCTCAAAAATGGACTAACACTTGGCAGCAGAATTCGACAACAGCGCCGCTTTAGCGCAAGAAGCGAGCGGCTTTGCAGCGAGCTGGACGCTTTACAAGCGTCTCTTAGCGTATCTCAAGCCGCAGCTGCCTGCTGTGTTTACAAGCATTCTTGGTTTTCTTATTTTCGCTGCGACGACGCCACTTGCGGCCGCCTGGTTAGGCTGGACTATCGATGCAATCGAAAGCAAAGACCTCGACTGGCGCGTCTACAGTCCGCTGCTGTGTATTGCCATCGCCTTTATACGCGGAGTGGGTGGATTTCTTGGTGGCTATTCGATAGCCCATGTAGCGAACTATCTAATCCATCGCATGCGCGGCCAGATCATGGAGCATACTCTCGACTTGCCCGTGCGCTTCTTCGATCGCGCCGAACCGGGACGACTAATATCGAAAGTAACTTATGATGTGAATCAAATAACGGGCGCGGTGACCAACGCGGTTACCGTGGTTTTGCGCGAAGGACTTACCGTTATCGGTTTGCTTGCTGCATTGTTCTATGTGGATTGGCAACTGAGCCTCGCGTTTCTTCTCATAGCGCCTATCGTTGGTAAGACAGTCTCTATTGCGTCTCGCTATTTCCGCCGCTACAGCACGCAGATGCAAGATTCGATGGGCGAGGTGACACAGATTATAGGCGAATCGATTCGCGGGCATCATGTCGTTAGAACGTTTAATGCGAAAGGCCAAGTAAGCGAAAAATTTGACGCGGCGAGCGAGCGCAATCGCACACAGAATATGAAGATGGCTGGCACCGAACTTATTAGCACGCCAGTTATTCAGCTCCTAGTAAGTAGTGCGATAGCGGGCCTCATTTGGTTTTTGATGGCGCCTGAATTCATGCGCGATCGTTCCTCGGGCGACTTCGTCACTTTTCTAACGATGGCCGCTTCGCTCGCGAAACCTATACGCCAGCTGTCGCAAATTAATTCGGTTATTCAGCGCGGGCTCTCTGCAGCCTCGAGTATTTTTTCTTTGCTCGACGAGCCGGGCGAGGTCGATTGTGGCGAGAAAACATTGCCGCGCGCAATCGAGCATATCGAATTCGACAATGTTCGCTTCGCCTATGCACCGGCTAGCGAGAACCACCCCGGCGAAATTCAGGAGACCTCAGAGAGTGCGGTCGACGGCGTGAGTTTCGACGTCGAAGCAGGCCAGACTATCGCGTTAGTCGGTAAATCCGGTAGCGGGAAAACGACGCTCGTGAGTCTGCTGCCTCGTTTCTATGATTGCACCGAAGGCGAGATCCGCATTAATGGCAGTGCGCTTCCCGACTACTCACTTCAAAGCCTTCGCCATCAAATTGCGGTAGTGAGTCAGAAGGTCGTGCTATTTAGTGGCAGTATTTTGGACAATATCGCCTACGGAGCTGCCGAACCAATCGATCGTGATGCTGTGATCGAGGCTGCGCGCAACGCACATGCGTTAGAATTTATTGATCAATTACCGCAGGGAATAGACACGCAGATTGGCGATGACGCGGGGATGTTGTCTGGTGGGCAGAGGCAGCGCATTGCGATTGCACGTGCCTTGTTTGACGATGCGCCTATACTCGTACTCGATGAGGCCACCTCGGCGTTAGATTCCGAATCTGAGCTACATATTCAAGAGGCGCTGAGTACGCTTATGCAGGGGCGCACCACCTTTGTCATCGCTCATAGGCTATCGACTGTCGAAAGCGCTGATAGAATTTTGGTGATGCAAAACGGTAAGATTATCGAGTCCGGAAGCCACAAAGAACTCATCGCTCAAGAAGGCCATTACGCCTACCTCTACAATATCCAGTTTGCAGAGTCCTAACCTCGACTCCCTGCCGCTGTACTCATAGATCCAATAGTCGGTATTAAAGCCCGTCTGATTTACGCTGATGCAGCTCTCGCAGCTTCGCGTATTTCATGTAGGTATAGAACGCGGCGTTCATGCTGGTGTTAAAACCCTCGAGTCCGTCGAGGAAGTGTCCCTTGAATAGATAGACCTGTAAGAAGGTGATCGGAAACATCAACACGATACTCGCCAGCGAGGCGTTTTGGTTCTTATCGAATTTATCCTCGGCTTTAAGCTCGCTGTAACGGTTAGACTTGGTGAAGCGCTGGCTAAGGCTGAGGTTTTCTTTGTGGAGAATCGTCGCTTGCGTTTTCTTGACAGAACCTGTGATCGAGATGCTTTCGTGTACGCGCCTTACTTCGTAATGGCCGCATGTTTTTCGAAAGAAGCGAATGAGTCGATCGTTTTTGCTGAAGTTCTTTGGCTGCTGCCCCCACCGAATGAGCGTACGATTCGATTCTAGCGCGTCGTGCGAACCGGTGTTAATTAATGTCCTTACCTCGTTCAGAAAGTCTTCGGTAGGCAATTCGTCGGCGTCTAGATTGAATACCCACGGCTGGCTGCAGAGTGACATTGCATAGGCCTTCTGCTCACTAAATCCTGGCCAGTCATTGTGGAAAACGCGAACGTTGGGGAACCCCTCCGCGATCGCTAACGTTCTGTCGGTGCTGCCGCTATCGACAATTATTACCTCGGCGAAGTCAGCAACGCTCGCGAGCGATTCGGCAACATTGTTCTCCTCGTTGAGGGTGATCATGTACACGCTTGCAGCTATCTGTTGACTCATGGATTCGTCTCTTTCGTTTCATTAGCAAACGCAGGTTTGCGCATATCTATTGCTACTCTGGTTGCCGTTGCAGCGCCGAAAACGACTTCTGGTATTAATGACGTGAGGCAATGATAATTGAATTCGCATTGCCAAGCGTCACAGTCTTTGCCGCATGCCTTCGTGCCGCGCAATACGCGACTATGATCACCTAGCGGCGCCCAAATAGTTTCCTTACTTGGGCCGAATAGCGCGACTAAATCTAAGCCCGCGGAGGCGGCAAGGTGCATCGGTCCACTGTCGCCACCTATATAGAACTGAGCTTTTTGAAAAAGGGCAACGAGTTCAGGATAGCCGAGCTGATCGAAGTGATGAATAGCTACATTGGGTAATTGCTCAGCGATCGCATCGATCATGCGCGTATCGTCGCCAACACCAATCATCACGATGCCGAGATTTTGGCTTTTGAGCTGCGTGACTAAGCTTGCAAAATACTCGACTGGCCATTTCTTATAATCAGCGCTTGCCCCGGGGTGAATGACCACAAAAGGCTGCGTGATCAGCTTTGATTCAAGGAAACCTTTCACCGCCTCGCGGGCTTCAGAGCCGAGAGTGTAAGGAAGAATATTGGCAGGGGCTTTGCCGGTAACGAGCACATCAAGAATTTCGCCAAAAGCATTATAGCGATGCTTTTCATAATTGAGCGCGCGCGGATTATTGTAGAACCGATGCGCGTTTTTCCCGGTTGGCCCGTAGCGATTCTTAGCGCCGCTGAGCCTGCTCAACACGCCACTGAAGCGTTCGCCTTCCATATCGATTATGCAGTCGCTCGTCGCCTTGCGAAGCTTTCGCAAGAATCCTAAATAGAGCGTGAGTCGCGACCATGCCGAGCCAGGCTCTTTCAGGCGCTGGCGTGGATACTCGATGATGGTCACAGAAGGAGGAATAACCGTATTGGTGAGTTCGCGGAAACGGGCATCGATAACCAGGGTAAGGTTAGGATAGTCTTCTGCAACGCGCAGCACCCATGGCAGCCCCAAAATAAAGTTGCCCAGATAATGTGTTGGAAACATGAGTACGGGGTTGTTGTTCATTC
>OBMK010001030.1_pt1 | contig 24687 bp, 23 predicted proteins | sample 1539081 | NCBI WGS metagenome assembly OBMK01 (sample SAMEA3355528, study PRJEB22509) | marine metagenome | biome: marine; feature: river plume; material: water | place: USA | collected 2010-08-07 | depth 0.5 m | reverse complement strand
TTATATAAATAAAATTATTTCAAATTATATGGATAAAAAAATACATCTCGAAATTATTTGGTGGACAATTACAGCAATAGTCATTGTTCTGGTAATGTTTCCTATTTGGTCAGAGGTAGGTACAGATTTCAGGTATCATAATTCTAATATCATGGCGGTATTCATTTTCATGGTTTACACAAGGCTGTTATTTGTACTTAGACATACATACATTGCTAAAAATTCGTTGATGAAAATTATTTTTGTCATAATGAGCCTTCCGTTATTTATATATTTTATGGATCGCATCAATGAATTTCAGACTTTCATAGATGATAATGGAGATACATCATTATTAACTCAGTATAGTGATCGTGTTGCAAATCTTACAAAGTATATTAGATATGAATATTTATTTTTTGCAGTGGCAGCATTGATAACCGTGGCTATGATGCCTTTTCGTATGATACTTTCTTTATGGCGTACTCGTAACAGGGGAACGGTATAGTACCTTTTATTCAACTGTCTTTAAACAACATAGAAATATTACATCTGTCTAAATGATCAATTCAGAAAAAATATCGCTTTCGACTATTGGGTGGTCTTTACTTTTTATGTTGGTTCTATATTTTCCTACGATTCATTACATAAATCATCTTCCGATTAGGTGGTGGGATGAATCCTTATTTGGACTCAGAGCATTACATATTTATAAGACAGGTGATTATTTATCTAACTTTCAGCTGTATGATGGATTGATGGACCATCGTAATACTAAGCTTCCTTTCACTACTTGGATACAGGTGTTATTTATGAAAGTTTTGGGAGTAAAAGTGTTAGCGCTTAGGTTGCCTGTGATTATGATTTTTTTGGCAACGGTAGCTTTCACATTAAGATTTGCTAAGAAGAATTTATCTGCTATTTCTATTGGTGTAATTTTTACATTAGTGATGATATGTAGTCCAGGTATTGTGCGTGACCATATTCTTCGTACAGGAGATCACGACATGGCTTTTCTCTGTTATTTATTTGTGATGGTAATTTCTTATTTCCAATATTTGGAATGTAACAGCAAGAAGTACTTGGGTTTGTTCGCAACATCACTCATAGCCGCACTGCTCACTAAAAATTTATTGGCGGGGGGATTCTTACCAGGACTCTTGTTATACACTATTTATTCTAAAAAATTTACTGAAGTACTTACTGACAAGTTGGTTTGGATTACTATTCTATCAGTTGCTAGTGTTTTTTTTGGTTCCGTTTTTTATCTCAATGAGATTTATCCTGGTTTTTTAGATCGCATGTGGGGGTATGAATTGATGGGTAGATATACAGATGTTAAAGATGGACATAAAGGTGGGTTTGGATTCTTTCTGAATGATTTAGCTGTTACATCCTTTAAAATTTATTTTTGGATGGTCCCTTTATCCTTATTAGTACTATTTACGAAAAAGTTGTCTGGTATTTCATCTAGACTTTTGATCTGTTTAGGAATCGTTTATTTTTCATATATATTGATTATTAGTTTTGCAGAAACTAAGTTGTTTTGGTATGGTACACCTATCATTCCTGTTGGAGCTATGATGATTGGTATTGCCTTAAATCATATTTATAATGTTTATATTTTAAATAAGAAAAAATATTTACGGTATTTAATTTTAAGTGTTTTTGCAATAAAAGTATTTGTGATTCCTTACAAGGGAATTGTAGAAAGTATTATTCAAGATCAAATTATGCACGGAGAGGAAAGGTTTGGTTTATTTATAAAAAAAATATCGATGGATCACCCTAGTATTATATCATTCACATTAGCAGATAAGGACTTTGGTACGGCAGCTATGTGGTACAAAGAGCAGTATAATATTGAAAATGGGTATAATATAAAATATAAAAGCAATAACACATTTGGATTAGGCGAAACAGTAATGACTTGTCTATACGATGTTACGCCCAATGTTTTGAAACAATATGAGGTGGAGGTAATACAAATATGGAATAATTGTCAATTGATTAAAATAATAAGGGAGAAATAGTTGTTTCAGTATTATAGTAATGATTAATCTTTGATATGAATATGGTTTGGTAGTGACATTCAACATACTATTCCTGAAGAATCAATCGGGATTAGGAAACACTTTGGAGACCCTATAAAAACTCTTTTTACTATTTTGCTCTACTTTGTTTAGAGTTATTACCATAAATTACTCTTCAACTAAAAATAAATCAGAAGCGATCCGATCCGCTAGTAATTTTCCTTTGGTTGTCAATCTATAATGATTGTCTTCTAGAAGGACATGTTGCGATTTGATATACTTAGCGATATTTTTATGGACAATATTTAATTCTGATGAAAATCTATTATTTAATTCGTTAAGATCTACTCCCCACATAGTTCGTAGTCGAGTCATTATGTATTCATTGAATTGATCTGCGTAGTTGGTTTGTTCTCTTTCTGAAGGAATGACACCTTTAGAAATACTTTTTATGTATTTGGCATTATTATTAATGTTCCATTGTCGAAAAGTAGGTTGATAAGAGTGGGCACTTGGGCCTAGACCAAGGTAAGGTACAGACATCCAATAATTGGTATTGTGAACGGCATATTTACTGGGTTTGGCGAAGTTTGAAATTTCATAATGATCATATCCTGCTGTAGTAAGAGAATGTATCAACTGAAGATACTGTTTATTTACTTCGATTTCTTTAGGCAAAAGGATTCCCCCTTTTTTTACCATATGATCCAGGAAAGTTTTTGGTTCTACAGTCAGGGCATAGCTTGATATATGATCTACATCAAGTTCCAGTGCTTTATCGATATTATACTGCCACGAATCTTGAGTTGAACCAGGCATACCATATATGATATCAATACTGAGATTATCTATGCCAGCATCTTGACATATTTGTACTGCTTTTAGACTTTCATCAGAATTGTGTGCCCTATTAGATGCTAATAATTCACTATCTATAAATGATTGTATGCCTATACTTAATCTATTGACACCTCCAGCTCTCAGTTTGGATATTTTTTCAGTAGTGATATCGTCAGGATTAGCCTCTAGAGTTATTTCTATATTGTTTTCCCAGCTATAATTCTTAGAAAGACGTTCTAATATTTGATTGATTTCGGATGTTTCTAGTAATGAGGGTGTGCCACCACCAAAATATATTGTTGTTAGATTTTTGTTTGTGAGGAAATCTTTCTGAAGATCTATCTCTTTACAAATGGCAGTAACCATCTCGTCTCTATGTCGTAGACTTGTACTAAAGTGAAAATTACAGTAGTGGCAGGCTTGTTTGCAGAAAGGGATATGTATATAAATACCAGCCATTGTTTATCTTCGTTAGAGAGTGTGTAAATAGAGATGACAAACATAGTTGAAATACTGCAGAGAAATAGAATGAGGCTTGCGTTGATCCGCAAGGCTTTAAAGATATGTCTATGTATATGCTTCTCGACAGCGATGTATGCTCAGCAACATCAGCTAATACTTGAGATTACAAAAGATGAGACTAAGCAGAATTTAACGGTATCATTAGACTCATCTAGAGTTATATCCTATAGTGATAGTCTAGTAAATGTCTGGAGGTCAGATGGTTATCTTAATGCTGAAGTAGACAATATTAGAGCGGATTCACTTATATCTAAGGCTATTATTTACCAAGGATATCGCTATGAAGAATTTCAATTAGATATAGATCTCCAAACCAACATTCTGTTGCAAGAGGCTGGAATGGCGAACATTCGATGGATGGGAAATACCTATAGCCATGAGCGTGTGCGTGATGTTATGGATAGAATTCTAATTTATTTAGAGAATAACGGATATCCATTTGCTACGGTGAAGCTTGATAGTATAGGGATAAATAAAGGATCGATTACTGCTAAACTAGTCGTAGATAGGAAAAAAATAGTGCTGATGGATACGTTGGCAATTACTGGAGATGCCAATGTTTCTGATCTTTTTATCAGGAGGTATCTAGATATCAAGGCTGGAGATCCATATAGCCTTGAGAAGATATTAGTTACCAAGAAGAAAATTAGTGATCTCCCATACTGTAGATTGAAGAGTGACCCTATTGTTTCATTTGTCAATAGAAAGGCGGTATTGAAATTCGAACTTTTAAAGCAGCAGGCGAGTGCGTTTGATTTCATCATAGGTGTGCTACCTAGTAATATGAATGGGCAGCGAGAATTTATAATCACTGGCGAGTTTAAAGGTGATTTACATAATGAGCTAGGCTATGGAGAACGCATCTATGCAAAGTTTGAGAGACTGAAGCCTGAGACACAAGAGCTCGAATTAAAATTTAATTTGCCTTATTTGGGTAATCTACCTTTTGGTATAGATACTGATTTCGGACTGTATAGGGGAAGCACAAATTTTTTAGAATTGAAGTCGAAACTTGGATTGCAGTATTTGTTTTCTGGATTGGACTATATCGATGCTTCTTGGTATTTTAATTCTTTACGGCTAATAGAAATAGATACCGTATCGTTAATTGCAAATAGAAGACTTCCCTCTCAGTTAGATGTCAATTATACTGGCGGTGGAGTAGGTGTATCTATTGAGGATGTAGACTATAGGTTTAACCCAGGAAAAGGATGGCGAGGAGCTTTAAATTCTACATTGGGAATCAAGTCTATCGTCGCTAACAATACGATACAAAGTATTTCTGAGGGGTCGCTAGATTTCGCAGAAGCATATGATACCTTGGAGCTAAATTCTTTTCAAGCAGAATTATATGCACAGATAGAATACTATAAACCAATAGGCACATGGGCAACAGTAAAAACTTCAGTAAAGTCTGCTTATAAATACAATCAAGAGCGACTTTATGATAACGAATTATTTCGGATCGGTGGCAATCGACTGCTTAGAGGATTCGATGAACAATCCATATTAACTGATCTTTATGCTGTTGCTACTGTAGAGTTTAGAGTAGTTTTGGATCAAAACAGTTTTCTTAGTTTTCCATTTATAGATTACGGCAGAGTACATAGTCTCAGAGAAGGAGAGAAGAGCTGGGAAAATACATTTGGAACTGGCTTTGGTCTTAACTTTGCCACTGGAGCAGGAATATTTAACGTCTCATTTGCTATAGGTAAGCGAGCAGATATACCTGTCGATTTCTCTGCGACAAAAATTCACTTTGGTTATGTGAGTTTATTTTGATTGACCGTATGTTTATTGTTAACTAATTTTTTTGTTCTTTCGATTTTACAGTCTATCATTAATGTGAGAATTGTAATGTTGCTTCGCCAGCTAGAATTTCATCTTTTCTCGTCGAACAAAAGGAAACAGAAAAGAAATCTTTTCAAAGGAATTTTACTTGTTTGGACCTCTCAAATAAACCAAACAGAAAATACTAAAATGGCTTCAATGATGCACCATTGCTTAACGTATTTACCCTTTATAGAATATCCACTTAGCTAACTCTTTGAACGAAGCTTTTTTACCATACATAAGTATACCCACTCTATAGATACGCCCAGCTAACCAGGTGAACAATATTACGAATGCAATGAGTGAAATCATAGATACGGCTATTTGCCAAATAGGAGGATCCATAGGTAACCTTGTGGGCATAACGATACTTGACAGCAAGGGTAGCATTGATCCCCAGACAGCAACTGTACTGTTAGGGGCTTGTACTACACTTACTCCAATGTAAACTGCAAATACTAGTGGAAGCATGATAGGCATGGTAAGACTATTTGCTTCATTGATATCTTCTCCTACTGCAGAACCAACTGCTGCGAATAACGACGCATATGCAAAGTAACCAGCAAAGAAATAAAATAATGTAAGCGGTATGATTTTCCACCAGTTGAGTTCCGCTAACTCTGTGAGTACTTGTGCTATTTTATCTTTATTAGAGAATGCAGATTCGGCTTGTGCCTGTAATTCTGGATCTAAGTTAGGAGTGGCCATACTGCTTGCATCCAGCCCAAAGAATGTACTTCCTACAGTAAAGAGGAGAACAGATAACAACAACCAGATCGTAATCTGAGTAAGACCTACTAAGCCAACGCCAATTACTTTTCCCATCATCAATTCGAACGGCTTTACTGAAGAGATGATGACTTCTACTATTCTACTTATCTTTTCTTCCATCACTGATCTCATCACCTGCATGCCGTATATCAATATGATAAAGAACATGGCATAACCTACTATACCGCCCAATATACCTCCGACTGCACTTGTGATAGAACTTACTTTTTTATTTGACTTTACCATGTTAGGATTGATACTTATGTCGGTATCTAGATTAGATAGTAACTCTTCAGAAATTTCAAGTTCTCTCAATTTGAAGTTTCTAACTTTTTTGGAGATAGATCGTTTCAACCTCGAACTTTCATCTAGAGCTAATTGCTCATCAGAGTGAAAATTTACTACATATTTAGAAGCCGTAGGGTCGTCAAGTGGAGCTATGACTAGGATTCCATTATTTTCGCCTTTTTTGTATGCTTTTATACTTTGCGTAAAATTATCTTTTGTAAATGTGAAAGCTATATTATTGGTAGCTTTTACAGATCCTTCTAGCAAGTTGGATTGATCAATAACGACAATTTGTTTTTGATCATCGCTTTCGCTACTCATTACCAAAGTTAGTGCAGCTATGAGTACAACTATTCCTAGTGGGGCTAAGAATGTAGTAAGTAGAAATGTCTTATTTTTTACTCTAGTAGAGTACTCTCTTTTTATAATTAACCAGATTTTATTCATTGCTTTCTCCTACTTTTTTGATGAATATTTCGTTGAGGGACGGAAGTACTTCTTGATACGATTTTATCTCTATTCCTTTACTGATTAAGTTTTGGAGTAGTTCATTACCATTATGGCCTTCCGTAGCTTGTATTGTTACAGATTTATCATCATCAGATATGATTCTGAAATGGGGGCTCTTTAGATCTGATGGCATATTACCATCAAATTCTATACGGAAGATGTTGTCCTTATATTCTTGCTGCACTTGATCTACATCACCTTCGAGTATTACTTTTCCTTGATTGATCAGCACGATACGATCACAGACCTTTTCTACTTGTTCCATTCTGTGTGTGGAAAATATAATACTAGTTCCTTGTCTATTGAGTTCCGCTATCTCGTCTTTGATCAGATTAGTATTGATAGGATCTAGACCAGAGAAAGGCTCATCGAGTATTAGTAGCTTTGGGTTATGTACCACAGTTGCTATGAATTGAATCTTTTGTTGCATACCCTTAGAGAGTTCTTCTACTTTCTTTCCCCACCAGTCTTCTATGCCAAATTTGATAAACCAATTTTTAATTGATTCTTTGGCTTCTTTCTTATCCATTCCTTTGAGCTGAGCAAGATACAGTAGTTGTTCTCCTACTTTCATCTTCTTATATAGTCCTCTTTCCTCAGGCATATAACCCATATGCGATGAAGTCATCTCATTGATAGGTTCTCCATCTAGTAGTATCACTCCTTCGTCTGCAGCAGTGATAGAGGTGATGATCCGTATTAGAGATGATTTTCCAGCACCGTTTGGTCCTAGCAGTCCAAAAACGATTCCTTTGGGGATATCGAAGCTAACTTGATCTACAGCAGTATGATTGTGGTACTGCTTCACCACGCTATCCAGAGATAATATGTTCATTTGTGATAATTGACTTGATTGATGGCTCTAAACTAATCATTAGAAGCAAAGGGGCTTTTATTTTTCGATTAAAAGAGTGAGAGAATCGATTAAGAGGAGAGAAATTGGAAAGTGTAGGTGGCCCTGATCCATTTTTTCATTGGATCCTTTTTTATATAATTCGATAACCTATCTTATACATTATAAGAGTTGAATAAGATATAATTTGTTAGATCATCTCAATTTTTGAAAACGAAACAGCAGTCAATTTAAAGAAAACATTAATTAGGGTATACAAATGAAACGGTCTTCTCTAGGTCCAGATGTAAACTCCGACCAACTGGACAGCCATGTGTTGCCGCTTCAAGGATTTTTCGATCCTTAGGTGTATGTTCATTTGCGAAGTGAATTAGTACTTCTAATTTTGATATACGACGAGGATCTGATGCCATAGTCTTAGTTATCTCAGCGGTAGTTCCATTTATATCTATCTTATGATTGCGTGCAGCTATTCCCATAATAGTAAGCATACAGCTACCTAGTGCCGTAGCGACAAGATCAGTTGGGGAGAAAGCCTGACCTTTACCTTCATTGTCTATAGGAGCATCTGTTGATATTAGTGTACCTGACTTCTTATGAATGGCTTTGCATCGCAACCCACCTTCGTATAGTACTTTAGCTGTCATTCTTCTTCGGTTTTATGAGCATTGCGATTATTCTTATTGTCGTATCTTCTATTTCTTTCTTCAGTACGCGTCTTATCCGATTCGTCGTATTTGATTATGATCTCTTTAACTAATCTATGTCTTACCACATCGTCTGCCGTAAGGAATAGCTGTCCTATCCCTTTGATATTTTTAAGTATATCCAGCGCTCTGTATAATCCAGACTTTTGATGTCCAGGAAGGTCTATCTGCGATAAATCTCCAGTGATGATACACTTTGCCGAAGGCCCTAGTCTTGTTAAGAACATTTTAAGCTGTGTAGTAGTACAGTTCTGTGATTCGTCCAATATGATAAAGGCATTATCCAATGTTCTACCTCTCATAAATGCCAATGGAGCTACTTCTATAATTCTTGTCGACATAAAGTAATTAAGCTTTTCTGAAGGTAGCAGATCATCTAGCGCGTCATAAAGTGGACGCAAGTATGGATCTACTTTATCATTGAGATCACCAGGAAGAAAACCTAAACTTTCGCCAGCTTCTACGGCAGGTCTTGTAAGGATAATCTTTTTTACAAGTTTGCTTTTCAGTGCTTTGACCGCTAGAGCTACTGCCACATAGGTCTTACCAGTACCTGCAGGACCTACAGCAAAAATTACATCATTCTTTTCGCTCATCTCTACGAGCTGCTTTTGATTTTTAGTTTTAGCTTTGATAGGTTTGCCTCCACGACCAAATACTATGGTGCTACTATTACTAGTCTTTGATATTTTATTTTCGAAGGCGTGATTATTTTTTAGTAAATCTAGAACTGATTGCTTGTTTAGGTCGTGTTTTTCTTTGAGTAAACGTACCATGAGTTCTATTTTCTCTTTGGCCTTTTGAGTATACTTTTTTTCTCCTTTTAGCTTTATCTGGTTACCTCTACCTGTGAAAATCACCTCAGGATAAGCATCTTTTATAAGATCAAGATTTTGATTGTTTTGTCCATATAGATCTGATGGATCGACAGCATCTATGGTAAGTACTATTTCACTCAATATAGTTTGGTATGTTGTGTTTGGAACGAATTTAGCAATATTGCTTCTAATGTGATATCGTGCTTGTACACAATAACATGGTTTTTAAGAATGCATTTTCATACATTTGTGTTCATTCAAAAGTAACATAGTTTACTAGAAAAGCGAAGAATATTTAATGTCCCAGATGCAGATCGTCTCACTCACAACTGATTTTGGTATAGCTGACTACTTTGTCGCTGACCTCAAAGCGTCCATTCTGTCTCAGTATGGGTCTGTGCAGTTTGTCGATGTGAGCCACCAGATAGCGTCTCATGATATTATGCAGGCAGCTTATTATATTCAGAATGTCAAAAAATCTTTCCCTGTAGGCACGATACATATTGTGGCAGTTTACAATTACTATAGTGAAAATAGTAAGTTCGTCGCTATAGAGAAGGATGGCCATTACTTTCTTGGACCAAACAATGGAGTTTTCTCTCTAGTATTTGATGATTTAGATCATAGTTCAGTAAGAGAAATAGATTTTGGTGAAGAAATGTCTTTGACGCAATTATTTAGTAATGCAGTAGCACTCATCAGTAATGGTATACCATTAGAGGATATAGGGCCTATAGTACCAGATTTTCAATCGAAATTGCCTATAAGTCCTGTGATTACTCAGTCACAGATCAGAGCGACTGTAATGCATATAGATCACTTTAATAATGCGGTAATCAATATTACGAAGGAACAGTTTGATAGAATCAAAGCAGGTCGTGGATTTGAGATCTATTACAAGCAGACTGATCCTATTCGAAAAATTAGTAATCATTATGGTGAAGTTCCAGTAGGCGAGGTGTTAGCATTATTTGATAGTACAGGATATCTAGTGATCGCTATCAATATGGATAGAGCTTCTGATCAACTCAATTTGATTAAAAATGAGACTATCCAAATCAACTTCATATGATCAAGCGAATAGTTAAACTCCGTATCCGACTAGAGGAGCAGGAGACTTTTAAAGCGTTATTTCTCCAAAGTAAATCGACTATCCAATCATTTGACTGTTATCATGTAGAGTGTTTGCAAGCCATAGACAATCCTTATATATTTTTCACATATAGCCATTGGGCATCTGTTGAAGCACTCAACGAGTATCGTAATTCTGATGAATTTGCAACTATATGGAAAAAAACCAAAGCTTTATTTGGAGATAGGGCAGAGGCGTGGAGTACAGAAGAGGTAATTACTAGGGATAATAAATAGAATTAAATCTATCACTAGGGATTATTTCCCCTACAATATCGTTATTACAACCATGTGGATATTTCTTTACCTTTCATTATTTCTTTCGGGCTCAACAGACCATGATGTGCACTTGAGCAAGAGTGAGATCAATTATGACACCAAAACCCAGACAGTACAAGTAAGTATCAGGTTATTTCTGGATGATTTGGAAGACGCTTTAGCAGCTAGAGGCGCAGAGGGTGTCAAGTTATTTAGCTCATATGAAGTAGAAAACGCAGAAGAACTTATAGCGGAATACTTAGACGAAAAAATAAGATTTGTTCAAGGTAATAAAGACCTTTTTACTACCTATTTGGGCCGAGAGATAAGTGAGGATTTATCTGCAGTTTGGTGTTATATAGAAGTAACTCAGGTAGCTCAAGATCAGATACTAACCGTGACTAATGAGATATTTATGGAAATATATGATGATCAAAAACATGTGATGGTAATTACTAAAGACCTTAAAAGAGTAGATCACTGGATCATAGACGAGGCTCCATACGCTCAAGATATTCGATTTTAAGCGTGGCGTATTCCAATACTTTCAAAAATATACTAATAGACTGGTATGAAGATCATAAAAGAGATCTTCCATGGCGCCATACTGTAGACCCGTATAAGATCTGGCTCTCTGAAATCATACTGCAGCAGACAAGAGTTGTGCAAGGCATTAGTTATTATAAAGCCTTTGTGACCAAGTATCCTACGGTCGCAGACTTGGCTCATGCTTCCGAAGACGACGTGCTAACTCTTTGGAAAGGACTCGGCTATTATAGCCGAGCGCGAAATTTACATTACTCTGCTAAGTTTATAATGGAACATCATGATGGTAATTTTCCAAGAGAATACAAAGATATACTAGAATTAAAAGGTGTAGGAAAATATACTGCCGCTGCAATAAGTAGCTTTGCTTACAAACTTAGTTATCCTGTAGTAGATGGTAATGTGTTGCGAGTAATCTCTAGACTATACGGAATTACCGATGCTATAGATACACCAGCAGTTGTTAAGCGGGTCTATGCGTTGTCAGATACGCTGATTGATAAAGATCGCCCAGATCAGTATAATCAGGCCATTATGGAATTTGGTGCTATTCAGTGCACAGTTAAATCACCCAATTGTGATAATTGCCCTTTCTTCGATCAATGTGTGGCTAGAGAAGAGCATTTAATAAATCAAATACCTTATAAGGCGAAGAAGATTAAACGGAAGTCACGATTCTTCCATTATCTCATTTGGAAAGATGGGGACCAGACAGTAGTACAGCGCAGAGAAGATAAGGATATATGGCAAGGACTCTACCAATATCCACTCATCGAAACTGAGAATATCAAGGTGTTACGGGCAGCCGATATATGTAAAGACTACAAAGGCATAAGAGCCAATCAAGTAACTGTACAAAAGATATCCGATGTATATGTACAAAAGCTTACTCATAGGGACATACACACAAGGTTTTACCATCTATTAGTCTCAGATATTCAATTAGTTATAAAGGAGGAGTATTTCTTGGTAGATCAGAAAAAAGTACCAAACTTTGCACTTCCTAAGGTAATTGATGCGTATCTTAGTTAATAGCCTTTATTCAGCTATATTTATAGAATTGTTTTTTACTCTTAAAAATTATATTCATGATCAATAAAGTGACACTTATCGGAAATCTTGGCAAAGATCCTGAAATTAGACATTTAGAGAGCGGATCAGTAGTAGGAAAATTTTCTATAGCGACAAATGAAAATTATAAGGATAAAGCTGGTGAGTGGCAAACTCAAACGGAGTGGCACGATATAGTAGTGTGGAGAATGTTGGCAGAAAGAGCAGAAAGAGACCTTAAAAAAGGCAGTCTATGTTATGTAGAAGGAAAATTAACGCACAGAAAATACCAGGATAAGGAAGGTAATGAAAAGTACATAACAGAAGTGGTTGCCAATAACATCAAACTCTTGGAAAAGAGAGAATCTACGGGAGCAAATTTTCCGCCAGTAGAAGCTTCTGGAACACTATCTAGTCCATCTACAACACCCACCAAAGTTGAAGAGTCAGGTCCGATACAGTCAGACGATGATGATCTCCCTTTCTAATATTTTTTAACAATATTATTAACGAAACATAGATACTTTGGATCCTGAGCCCCCTGCCGAACTCTTTTCGATTGCTGTACCACTTGTGATGATGGTGCTTATGTCCACAGGCACGATGTTATCCATTGTACTTCTACTATTTTTGATAGTAGCTTCAGCTTTGATTTCTGGATCAGAAGTCGCCTATTTTTCATTATCACCTAATAATGTACGTGAGTTAGTAGATGAAGATAGCGTAAGTAGCCGTAGAATTATTGCACTCAAAGAAAAACCAAGGACACTTCTTGCTACGATATTGATAGCCAATAACTTTATCAATATTGCTATCGTAGTTATATCGGATAGTATACTTAAGAGTATTATCGGAAAAGAGACTCTTGCTCAAATTGGCGATTGGTTGCATGGGACTTTTTTAAGTGCGCTCTTTACTACATATCAGTTAGCGAATGGATTTAATTTTTTACTGACGGTAGTTGGTGTAACATTTATTTTGGTACTCTTTGGTGAGGTTGCTCCTAAGCTATACGCTAATATTAATAACCTAACTTTTGCTAAGAAAGCATCTTTACCTCTCAAGGTATTGACATGGATTTTTACTCCATTGAGTAGGTTGTTGGTATCATTTTCTAATTCGATAGAGAGACGCTTGGTGAGTAATAATCTATCTATGACAAGTAAGGAAGATTTGGATAAAGCTATCGAACTAACGGTAAATGCTGAAGAAGGAGGTCAATCTGGACAAGAGGCAGACATCCTTAAAGGGATAGTAAAATTTAGCGACCACCAAGTGAAACAGATCATGAAACCTCGTATAGATGTAGTCGCCATAGAGATAGAAGAAAACTATAGCAGTCTTATGACTATGGTAAAAAATTCTGGCTACTCTAGAATACCAGTCTTTGAAGAAGATTTTGATTCGATTAAGGGCATATTGTATGTGAAGGATCTCTTGGGCCATACACAAGAAGAGAATGATTTTAAATGGCAAGAATTAATAAGAGACCAAGTACTATACGTACCAGAATCCAAAAAAATAGATGAACTTCTCAAAGAATTTCAATCTAAAAGAATGCATATGGCTATCATAGTAGACGAGTATGGTGGTAGTGCAGGTATAGTGACTCTTGAAGATATTATGGAAGAAGTGGTCGGTGATATTAGAGATGAGTTTGATGAAGACCAAGAAGTAGATTATATCCAGATAGGAAAAGACAATTATATTTTTGAAGGCAAAACTTTGCTCAATGATGTTTGTCGTATAATAGGAGAAGATACTTCTATCTTTGATGAAGAAAAGGGAGAGGCGGATTCGTTAGCAGGATTGATATTAGAGATTACTGGAGTAATTCCTAAGCAAGAAAAAGAAATTACTGTAGGTAAGACTTTATTAAAGGTAATAAGTGTTAATAAAAGAAGAATAGAAAAGATAAATGTGAGAAAAAAATAATCGCGTTTACATTTCTAAAAATTCAAAAACATTCATGCAAATATCAAAATATATAATAAGCATAATAGTACTGAGCATTTTGATTATAAGTTGCAGTGGAGAAGTGACTGTACCAGTGCCAAAACCCAGGATGTATCCGAGAGTAGATTTTCCAAATCGGGAATATCAAGCGTATAACAGTCCAGATTGCAATTACAGCTTTGAGTACCCTAAGTATGCAAATGTCATACAGGATAAATATCAATTTGGAGATCAATCGGTTAACGAGTGTTGGTTTAATTTAGAGTTTTCTAATCTCAATGCATCGCTGCACTGTGACTATACATCGATAGACAAAGAAAAATTTGGGTCACTACTGCAAGACGCATTTAAGATAGTTAGTAAGCATAATATAAAGGCGAACTTTAGAGAAGAAAGTATAATTCAAAACGAGCAAAATGTAGGTGGTTTATTATTTAGTATAAAAGGCCCTGTAGCTACTCCGTATCAATTTTACTTGAGTGATACGACGGAACATTTTTTTAGAGCTTCATTATATTTTAATAGTCGAGTAAATCCAGATTCTATGAAGATCATTCATGATTTCATCAAAACGGATATAGATCATATGATTAAGACATTCAGTTGGACGTCTCTTTAGTTTTATGAATTAAAATAAACATCTCTTGCTCCAGAAAATAATAGCACGAATATTACTTAGCCCTTTCTCTATACTATATGGCGTTGGAGTATGGTTGCGTAATATTGCCTATGATACTGGATTAGTGAAAGCTACAAAATTTAGCTTGCCAGTAATCAGTGTAGGGAACCTATCTGTAGGCGGAGCAGGTAAATCTCCGCATGTAGAATATCTAATCGAATTACTTAAGCCCTATATTGATGTGGCGACATTAAGTCGCGGATTCATGAGAAAGACAAAAGGATTTAAATTAGTGAAATATCAAGATACGGCAGAGAGTGTCGGTGACGAACCGTTACAATATAAACGTAAGTATAATGATCTTGTAGTAGCGGTATCTGAAAGTAGAAATACTGGAATACCAATGATCCTCCAGCAGCATCCTAATGTGCAGACGATACTATTAGATGATGCCTATCAGCATAGAGCAGTTACACCAGGACTCAATATATTATTAACACAGTTTGAATTACCTTTTACAAGAGATAGCCTATTGCCAGTTGGTAGACTACGAGAATGGAAAGCAGCCTATAAGCGAGCAGATATTATAATAGTAACTAAGTGTCCAGAGGAAATTACAACGGACGATAAAAATAAATTCATCGAAGAGATTAATCCTTTTTCATATCAACAAATGTATTTTACTAGGTATGAGTATCAGATGCCATACCATTTTATTCATATTAATAATAGGTTAGACCTAGATCAGGGTCAGCAAGTATTATTAGTCAGTGCAATTGCTAATACAGATTATCTGCTTGATTACTTAGAGCCAAAAGTAGGGTCGATACAACATTTGGAATATGAGGACCACCATCCATTTACTCAAGAAGATCTGCAATACCAAAAGAAGGTATACGATAATATGAAAGGAGATAATAGAATTATCTTAACTACGGAAAAGGATGCAATGCGATTAGAGCCGTATCGACAACAATTTTATAATTGGGGCATCAATATTTATGTACTTCCTATAAAAGTGAAGTTCTGTTTTGATGAACAAGAAATATTTAATGAGTCGATTAAAGATTTCTTGCGTAAGTTTAAGATATAACTAGTTTTTGAATTGTCACGTTCAATTTAATACAATCGATTGAGTTTCTATTTGCTATCTTACACCTAAGCAAAATCACGCTAATGAAATTCCTTCTATTTTTTCTACCTGCGATAATTATTTTTTCTTGTCAGTCTTCTGAGAAGGCTACTATGATTATTCATAATGCTAGGATATATACGGTATCAAATACTTCTGTATCCCATACTGCGATTGCAATCAAGGAAGATATAATAATAGCACTTGGGCCAGATGAAGATGTGATGGCTTTACGAAGTGACAATACTGAAGTAATTGATGCTAGAGGAAATTTTTTAATGCCTGGATTTATAGAAGGGCATGGCCATTTTTCTGGATTGGGAATGAGTTTGATTAACCTTAATTTTTTAGAAAGTAAGTCATGGGAAGAAATTGTTAAGATGGTGGAGGAAAAAGTAAAAGATACCCCTGAAGGAGAGTGGATACTCGGTAGAGGCTGGCACCAGGAGAAATGGGATAGCATACCTCTCAATAATATCCACAACTATCCAATGCATGATTTGCTCAGTGCAATATCACCGAACAATCCTGTTGTGCTCACTCACGCTAGTGGTCATTCGTTATTTGCCAATAAGGCTGCAATGGAAGCTTCTGGCGTAAGTAAAGAAATGTCTAGTCCACTGGGAGGAGAGATAGTAAGAGATCGTGATGGCAGAGCTATTGGCGTTTTTGAGGAGAGAGCGATGCAGATAATAAGAAATATCCTTAAAGAGTATCAAGCAGGGTTGAGCCAAGAAGATTTGGAAGCTGAATGGATGAGTGCTGTAGAACTTGCACAGCAAGAGTGTCTTTCAAATGGAATTACTTCATTCCAAGATGCGGGGTCAAAATTTGTTGAACTGACTAAGTACCGTCAATTGGCCGAGGAAGGGAAACTGGATCATAGGCTATGGGCGATGATGCGTCATAGTTCTAAGGCTATGAAGGGTAATGTATCAAAACACAGAGTGATAGGAGCAGGAAATAATTTTTTCACTTGTAGAGCGATTAAGACAGAAGTGGATGGTGCTCTAGGATCATTTGGAGCATGGTTGCTGAAACCTTATTCTGATAAACCTGATTTTCATGGACAAAATACGACGCCTATATCTGAGGTGAAAACTATCGCGGCTATGGCACTAGAAAATGATATGCAACTTTGTGTTCATGCCATTGGAGATAGAGCCAATCGTGAAGTATTGGACATAATTGATTCTTTGAATGTAGGAACTGATCTTAGATGGAGAATGGAGCATGCACAACACATGCATCCGGAGGATATCCCAAGGTTCAATGAGTTAGGAGTAATTGCATCGATGCAAGGTATTCATTGTACTTCGGATGCGCCATTTGTAGTGAAGAGGCTAGGGGAGCAACGTTCAAAAGAAGGTGCTTATGCATGGAGAAGTTTTTTGGATGCAGGTGTTATTATTGCCAATGGTACAGATGCGCCAGTAGAAGATGTAGATCCGATTAAAAACTTCTATGCTACTGTGACACGTAAAAGAGTAGATAATGGATTAGAGTTTTATGAAGAGCAGTCTATGACTAGGGAAGAAGCCATTTATAGTTATACTTCTGGAAATGCTTATGCTGCATTTGAGGAAGATATAAAGGGTACTCTTGAAAAAGGAAAATTGGCAGATATAGTAATACTGAGTAATAACTTACAGTCTTGTAATGAAGAAGATATACTTGGTACCAAAGTATTATATACGATAGTTGGTGGTGAGGTAAAGTACAAAGGGTAATGCGAGAAATAGATTTTGATTGTATTAATTAATTTAAGTGTGTTTGGACGTAAATATTTATTCTTGAAAGCTAGCGAAGAATTAGATAATTCCCTCACCTTTGAGTAAATCGAATTTTATTCTTCTATTTAGGGAGTTTTTTTAATAACTAAAACTTTTCATCAATTTTCATCGCTTTCTCTATCAACACTTGGAGTACTTCTTTATTTCTTTCAATGTACAGTATTTTATACCATAAATTTGAACTTGATATTTAGCGTCTAGAACTCCATGTGGATATTTCATCCATCGACAGTTTAGAAAGCAAAGTTCGTTATCGAACATAATACTTGAGTTTTTAGTGCTTTTGGAACTTGCATTTTTTATTTTTACGGGTTGATATAACAAAGCCATTTCTTCATATCATAGAATGGTAATTTGTACATCATTCCATATCGCTGAGTTAATAAATCGTGTAAATAAGATGCTATTTCTCGTTCTTTACCTTCTAGGTGGTATATGTATGATTCTACGGGGTTCATGAATTAAGTCTAGTATGACTAAAGTATCTCAATAAAATAAGTGTGTCTTTAATCAAAGTAAGTTAAGTTTAAATAACCATTTCATCTAATGAATTTGTTTCTTCATTGATCTAAGATAGATAACTGTTCAAATTAAATTAACTTAGCTATCCAAGCATTCAATATGGAATTTAGCAATCAGCAAATAGTAGAATCCGAATTACCTTCGGTACTAGACATAAAGTATAGATCGATACAGAAAAAGTATCGTATAGTATCTATAATCGCGGCAACTATTTTTGCATTGATCATTTTGGCTATTCCACTTACTATCAACATACTTAGTGGTGACACTTGGTTTTATGATTACATTATATACATAATGGCTGGCTGGCTATTGCTTTATTGCTTTCTAATTTTATTATCTTTTAAAGGTTTTGAGCATAAGGGCTATGCGATGAGAGAACGCGATATCATTTTCAAAAAAGGTTGGATTTGGCGTAGTTCTACGATAGTGCCATTCAATAGGGTTCAGCATACAGAGATAGAGCAAGGACCAATTGAACGATTATTTAGATTATCGGTTCTTAAGATATTTACTGCAGGCGGTTCTTCTAGTGATCTTAAAATACCAGGACTATTACCTGAAACTGCCAATCGACTCAAGGATTATATTCAAAATAAAGTTGGGAGAGATGAGGAAGAGTAATTTCAATTTCACAATTCCTCAGCGCCAATCTTATGTGGCAATCTTGATGATTATTTGGACGACTTATCGGGTATTGATCAGACAGGTATTTCCTTTTCTTGTAATCTTTTTTGTTGGAAAATCAACTAAAAATAATTTTGGAAATTACTTCCTATACTTTGTGATTGCAGTTGCATTGATAGGTATGCTCTATTCTATTTTGGCTTTCTTTAGATATTATTTTTATATTGAGGAAGATAAGCTTATTGTAGAGAAAGGGGTCTTTGGTAGATCGAAAACAATCGTTCCTTTTGAAAGAATTCAGACTATTAATTTTGAACAAAATTTAGCCCATCAAGTATTTTCAGTGCTTCGACTTAAGGTAGATACTGCTGGATCCGCACAGAAAGAATTTGAATTTGATGCTATAGCAATAGATCAGGCGCAAGCATTGCGAAAAATAATTTTAGAGAAAAAATATAAACTTACATCAATAGTAGAGACAAGTGACAATGAAGTTGATGTAACAGAGGAAAAGAAAGGGTATAAGAGTATACTTAAGCTCAGTATTATTGACTTGTTAAAAGTAGGTATTACAGAGAATCATTTTAGATCAGGCGCCTTGATACTTTTTGCTCTGTGGTGGATTTGGGACAGTCTCCGTGAAGCGGGATTAGATCCGGAAAAATATACCGAAGATATAGACCCACTCGCAGGTGGAGTGATTATATTAGTTGGCTTGGCGGTTATTTTTATAATTTTGGCTTTTTTATTTTCTCTTATACGTACGGTACTTAAGTATTTTGGATTAGAATTTTGGAGATCCAATAATGGATTTAAAATTAGCTCTGGTCTTTTTACAAAAAGGGATATATCTGCTCTCGATCACAAAATACAAATGATCAGTTGGTCGGATAATCTATTGAGAAAAATTGTTGGATATTATCAACTAAGTCTTAAGCAGGCTTCAAGTGTTACTATAAATAACAAGACTTCTATCAATATTCCTGGGTGTCGTCAAGATCAGATTGATATGGTGACGCGTGCACTATATGGAGCCAATGCTTTTGACGATATAGAGATGGAGTCAGTGGATAAAATATTTATGTACAGACGCATGTTTTTTCTATCACTTTTAGGAATACCTTTTTTATTGCTCGGTTACTTTAATAGTAAACCTTTTGTTATAATTGGCGGAGTGATCCTTGTTATTTGTTTTTTGATTACATCCTACTTTCGGTATAAGAAGTGCAAATTTGGTCATAATGAAAAAATGATGATAATCAGAGGAGGATTGTTTGGTGACAAAGCAGAAACATTGCCTATTATAAAGTTACAGAATATAGAAATTAGTCAATCTCCATATCAACGTAGAAAAAAACTAGCCAACGTAAAAATACATACAGCAGCAGGCAATGTTACTATTCCATATGTAGGCTATAACAGAGCTATACAGTTATCGGATTATATATTGTATAAAACAGAGAGTAGCAATAAGAGGTGGATGTAGGAAGACTGTTACATTATCAAACTCTCCACATCGAATTGCAAATATTTCGCTTCTTCTAAAAGACTAGGTATTGACTTGATGTGGTCTGCAAGTTCCATCATTTCATCGGCAAACTCCAAACGATAGTCTTCATGAAGTGCATTTACCAACTTCACTAATTTTACCGCTCTTTTTATAACATAGTCATTGAGTTTTTCGGCTAGATATTTAGATTCTGATTGGAGTCGACCTTTGTTTTTGTAGAGCAGTCCATTGACCATTACTAGATTAAATTCGATTTCGCCTAGTTTATCTTTTGTGATCGCGACATGATAGTTGATTTTACCACTGATATCTCTCATCTCCAGACGGAGATATATTGATGAATAATACTTGTTAGGGTATTGATTAGCACGTGACTCTATATACTCTCGCATATCATCTCTACGGAACTCTAATGTGCCTTCTTCTTCTACCAATTTATACTCCAACTGATCTACTAGCTTACTGTCTTTGGGTATAAGACGCATCAGTAGCTTATCTTTTTCTTTAGAAGGTAATGCTTTGATTTCTTTCTTGAGTTCTTCGGAGAGTTTAGCTCTGGCCATTTGATTAGATGTTTACAGGCACTAACATACAGAAATATTTAATTAAGATTTGGATGAATAGAGTTCTCATTGGTTATACTAGGATGTATAAGGAATATGCTATTATAAAATATACCTTATGTTATCTTCGTTTGGAAATAACAAGAACGAAATCATGAGAATACAGGAGATATTATTTTTAGTGACATTATTTGCGGTGTCTTGCTCATCTGAGCGATTTGTAGAGGTAAAAGACAACAACGGTAATCTATTAGAGAAGTATCAAGTAGATAAGGAAGGTACTAAGAATGGCATCTACGAATCATATGATGGTGGAAAGTTGGTGTCAAAGGCTAACTATCAGGATGGAATCCAGTCTGGTAAGCGAGTGATATACTATGAAAACGGTAATCTGGAGATAGAGGAGAACTATGCGAAAGGACAACTCGAAGGAGATTATAAGGTATATTATGAGACTGGCGAACTCAAATTGGTAGTCGGATATAGCAATAACACTATCCAAGGGCAAGTAAAGAAATACTATATATCTGGTCAGCTTATGGAGGACGTAGCCTTTATTGATAATGAAGAGAATGGACCTTTTGTAGAATATTGGGAAAATGGCAATTTGAAATGGGAAGGCGCCTATAAGAACGGAGATAATGAATTTGGTGAACTGAAAAAATATAACGAAGAGGGTATATTGATCCGAAAACTGATGTGTGATAGTCTAGCTGTCTGCCGGACATTCTGGACATTAGAGGATGGGTCGAGTAATGAAGAGTAGCTTTTATCGTTACTGATAGGGAAGAGTATTTATATTTGCAGAAGCACTGAAGGCTATGGTTCGATATCGTGGGTAACTTCAGGACTGTTAAGATCAAACTAATAATGAAGAAGTATTTAGAATATCTACTTATCGGCTTATCTGTCACTCTATGCACACCTAATGTATATGGACAGTTGGGAGGCCAGCATATATATGAATTTCTTTCTTTACCATCATCAGGTAGAGTAACTGCACTTGGGGGAAGTGTGATTTCTATTATGGATGATGATATATCTTTAGCTTACCACAATCCGGCATCACTCAATTTAGGGATGCACAATAGACTTAGCTTTAATCACAATTTTCATTTAGCAGATATTAGTAATGGATATTTCGCTTACGGTAGACACCTGCCGAAGTGGGGAATTACCACACACGCTGCAATTAATTATATTGACTATGGTGAATTTGTAGCGGCAGATGATAGAGATGTAGTAAGTGGCACATTCGATGCAGGAGAGACTGCGATAGTTGTAGGTGCTTCTAAGCGCATGAATGAGCGAATCGTCCTTGGGGCTAATTTCAAGACGGTCTTCTCAAGATTTGAAAATTATAATTCTACAGGATTGGTAGCTGACCTTGGTTTAAATTATGTCGGTGTCGATAGTTCGTTTGTATTCTCGATAGTAGCGAATAATATCGGCGGAGAAGTAAGCTCATACACTGAGAATTATAGAGGAAGCGCACCATTCAATTTGCAGATTGGATTCACGAAAAAGCTCACACATTTACCATTTAGAGTAGGAGTGATAGCAGATAATCTTCAAACTTGGGATATCAGATATAACGACCCTAATCGTGTAGTAGAAACTAATCTATTCGGCGAGACAGAAGAGCAGTCAGGATTGAGTAAGGGCTCAGATAATTTTTTCCGACACTTTGTATTCAGTGGAGAGTTTCTTTTAGGTAAGCGCGGAAACTTAAGACTGAGGATGGCATATAGACATTTGCGTAGACAGGAGTTAGCTGTAGAAGGCTTTAGATCATTGGCAGGTTTCAGTGGAGGTTTCGGAATAAAGGTAAGTAAATTTAGATTTGACTATGGCGTAGGGTATCATCACCTTGGGGGAGCGACTAATCATATCACGATCTCTACTGGGCTCATGGAGTTTACTAGTAAGTTGTAATTTTATCTATTTATAACACTTTGAAACTCCTCATCCTAGGACATACGATTCCAGAGCCAACTACTACCGCTGCAGGCAGTAGGATGTTACAGTTGATCGCATTGTTTCAAGAAGAAGGTTATACCATTCACTTCGCTACTTCAGCATTACAAAACCCAAGAAGTATAGATCTAAATTCGATTGATGTCACTTTAGATATCATTCAACTTAATCACTCTTCATTTGATAGTTATATCACAGACCTTGGTCCTGATGTAGTTTTGTATGATCGATTTGTAATAGAGGAGCATTATGGATGGCGAGTCGCACAATGTTGTCCATCGGCATTAAGAATATTAGACACAGAAGATTTACACTTTCTTCGTAAAGCTAGGGAATTGTCAATAAAATCATCAGGCGATCTATCTTTAGTCGACCTTTACACGGATGCGACAAAAAGAGAAATCGCTAGTATCATGAGATGTGATCTGTCGTTGATCATCTCCAGTTATGAGATGAATTTACTCACTGAGACATTCTGTATATCTAATTCTATTCTTCATTATTTACCATTTATGTTGGAGGAATCCCCAAAGTTTCTAGAGTTAAGATCTTTCGATGAGCGAGAAGGATTTATGACCATTGGCAATTTATTTCATGCACCAAATATTGATAGCGTATTGTATCTCAAAAAATATATTTGGCCTGAAATCAGAAAGCAATTACCAACTGTAAGCTTATCCATTTATGGTAATTATGCTCCGCAGCAGATCAACGAAGTGCATAGTGAGAAGGAAGGTTTTTTGATTAAAGGATGGGCATCATCTGTGAAAGAAGTCATGAGTGCAGCCAAAGTTTGTTTAGCGCCATTAAGATTTGGTGCTGGACTCAAAGGAAAGTTGTTTGATGCTATGATATATGGTGTTCCTGTAGTCACTACAAGTATAGGAGGAGAAGGATTGTATGGAGATAAAAAATTGGATTTTTTGGCGAATACTACAGAGGAGTTTATACAATTATCGGTATCTCTTTATAACTCAGAATCGCTTTGGGAAAAAAATCAAGGAATCGGATTGCAAGTACTTAAGGATAACTACTTAAAAAGTGACTATGCGCCAAATTTTAAAAACTTAATATCGACATTGATGAACTCTATTGATGTCCATAGAAAGCAAAATTTTATGGGCCAAGTACTACAACATCAAACGATGCAAGCCACTAGATATATGAGTAAGTGGATCGAAGAAAAGAACAAGTAATAATTAGTAAGATCTAGATCAAAACTAAGTAGATTAAACTTATTGTTGAATGTCCTAGTCGTTTAGTAGAAATTAATCTTTATTATAGAAGTCAATGCGTTTACCTTTCAATTCATCACTAATTGTCGAGTACAAATTTGAACTTGAACTTTTCAGCGTTACTCCACCAATAATTCCAAACTAGTCACTTGAGCCACATTAAATGCACCTAACACTATGCTGCCATCAGAGGCTGTAATATTACTTGGAGAATTGGCTAAAGGCTCTGCAAATATTCCATTTCTACCATTTAGTAATTGATCTCTTAATAACTCCATAAATGCAAAAGTAGAATTACTTAAAGAGTGAATCTCAACTCGACATACATCGCCTGTGGTCCAAGGTGATATATCGTCTGCAACTTCAGTGGAGTCGCGGACAGGGTTGATTAACGCTCGAATAGGTGGAATAAAAATTAAGCCATCGGATTGTGCACCTTGGTCAAACCCTCCATCGAAGGCAAGGTTGATTTCTTCAGGTCTATTGAGGAAATTTCCATTTTTGAAAGTCTTGATCCAATACGTGTCTCCTTTCCCTTCATAGTCTCTAGCGATCACTTCACAGTAGGTGCCGCCGTCTAATGCCCCTATTTCATTTTCTATTGTCTCTTGTCT
>OBMK010001029.1_pt1 | contig 24702 bp, 26 predicted proteins | sample 1539081 | NCBI WGS metagenome assembly OBMK01 (sample SAMEA3355528, study PRJEB22509) | marine metagenome | biome: marine; feature: river plume; material: water | place: USA | collected 2010-08-07 | depth 0.5 m | reverse complement strand
AAGAATATGAAAAAATAAACCTCAACGATCCTGACATGGTTTTAAGCCTTAAAAAATGTGATGGGAATCTCATAACAGCTCATGCGTATAGAGAGGCAACTGTAGGCGCAAACGGAGGAAAAACTGGAGGCGGCTGCGGCTGTAATTAAAATGAAAAAAGCCCTAAAAATATTTTTATGTATCAGCTGTGCAGTTGCATCGGCGCAAACAGATGAAAATCAAGTCTATAAAAAACGTGTTTTAGAAACAACAGAAGTGGATTTCTTAAGCAGTTACTACGCTCAAAAGGGTGATAATGCCGCTGTAACAGGCGGTATAGGGACTGAACAACTTACGGATGCGACAGCTGCGATAATTATTAGCATCCCTCTTAATGATGACGATGTGCTAAGCGTAAATACCAGTATTTCTGCCTATACCTCTGCTTCTTCAAGTAATGGAAATCCCTTTGATATAACAGGGGCTTCAGCTGGAGAAGGTGATGACGACGATGATGATGACGATGATGGCGACGATGATGACGATGATGATGATTATAATAGTGGAAATGGGAATGCTGTAGGCACGCCTTGGAATGCTTCTACTGGTGCGTCTAAAAAAGACACTTGGTTTAGCGTGAGCATTGATTATACACACAGTTCAGACGACAGGGACTTTTCATGGAATGCATCGGCATCTTTTGCGACAGAATATGATTATACGTCTGTAGGGTTTGGGGGTGGAATATTGAAGCAGTTTAACCAAAAAAATACCTCAATCGGAGCCAGTGTACACCTTTATTTGGACAAATGGAATCCCATATATCCTACTGAGCTCAAATCATTTGAAGAGGTAAATGGAAATCTAACACAAGGTTTTTTCAGCGGCGTAACGCTTTTAGACCACCTTGGTAATACAAGCATTGCTTGGCGTCCATTTAACGACTTTCAACTGATTCAAAACACCAAGCGAAACTCTTCTGCAGCTACTTTTAGCTTTTCTCAGATACTAAGTAAAAATGCCCAGCTTTCTGTCTTTGTTGATTTGTTGCAACAAAAAGTGTGGCTTGGTAACCCATTGCAACGCGTATATTTTGGTGATATGCCCAATTATTACATCGGAAATGCTGCTAGCATTCCCAACTACACCTCAAAAAACAATAAGGACGTATTCCAACTGGCAGACGACATAGAGCGTTTGCCCAGTACACGTTTTAAAACCCCTTTTGGCATGCGGCTCCATTATTATTTAAACGAAAATATTGTTTTGCGCTCTTATTACAGGCACTATTCAGATGACTGGGGGGTAAGATCCCATACAGCACAATTGGAAATACCTATTAAAATTGCTACTGCCTTAACATTGTACCCGTCTTTCAGATACTATATCCAAACTGCTGCAACCTACTTTAGGCCCTATGAGCAGGCCTTATCTACAGACAAGTATTACACCTCAGATTATGATTTGTCATCCTACAGCGCAACACAGCTGGGGTTTGGGCTTAATTACACCGATATTTTTACAAAATTGCATTTGGCCTCCTTTGGTTTTAAAAGCATCGATTTAAAGTTTTATCAGTACAGTCAAAATACTGCGTTTAGCTCGTATATCATTACAGCAGGCATCACCTTAGTTTCAGATTAATTTTATAGGTCTTTTTATTTGTGGTTTATTAAGCTCTATATTTGCTCTGAAGCATCCCTATATGTATAAAAAATTTATTTACCTCCAGTGGAAGTCCTTTTTTAGGGCTGCTGGTGTGGCCTCAAAACTTGCTCAAAAAATCTTGATTGTTATTGTTTGGGCCTATTTTGCTTTTGTTTTTTCTGGGCTTGCCTTTATCGCATTTTATGGAATTCAAGAAGAATTTGGTTTAGACCCACTGCCCACAGTGAGTGGGTTTTTGATTTATGCCTTTGTCCTGTGGATCGTTATCCGCTATTTTATTCAAAAAATGCCCATGGTGCATGTGCAGCCATTATTGACATTGCCCTTATCTAAAAAGAGGATTGTGCATTTTGGCCTTGCCAAAAGTATTATCAGCTTTTTTAATATTATCAACCTCTTCTTCTTTATTCCTTTTGGCTTTATTCTCCTTAAAGAAGACTACAGCCTGTGGGGGGTTATAAGCTGGGGGTTGAATATTGGCTGTATTATATTGGCAACCAATTTTTTAAACGTATTGCTCAATAGCCAAGACAGGTTGTTGCTTATCGCTGCCGCTATTTTAATTGCCTTGTTCGGATTACAGTATTACGAACTTTTTGATATCACTGCTTACTCAGAACCCGTATTTATGGCGCCCTATTACCAACCCCTTTGGGTGCTGGTCCCCTTGGCGCTTATGTTGGTATCATACCGCAAAAGTTTTGAGCACTTTTTGAAAAAATTGTACATGGACAGCGACCAAATGCGCCCTAAAAAAGAAGTGCAGCGTGTCACCGAACTCAAATGGTTGGATGGCTTTGGCCGTACCTCCTTTTTTCTAAAGAATGACATTCGACTCATTGTCCGCAACAAACGTGCGCGTATGGCCGTTTGGATGGGTGTTGCTTTCTTGTTCTATGGGCTTATTTTTATGATGGATATATACGATTCCCCTGTGATCAAGGTGTTTGTTGGGATTTTTGTCACGGGTGGTTTTTTATTTAGCTTCGGTCAGTTTGTTCCAAGTTGGGATAGTAGTTACTATGCTTTAATGATGACACAAAACGTGCCTTACAAAGAATACCTAAAATCAAAGTGGTGGTTGGTCGTTGTGGGTACTTTAGTGAGCATTCCTTTGGCAAGCTTCTATATCTTTTTTAGTTGGGAAAGTTACTTCGCTATCATCGCTGGAGGCATCTATAACATTGGCGTAAATGCGCATATGGTACTGCTTTCAGGAGCTTACACAAGAACACCTATTGACCTCAACTCCATGCAGCGTGCTTTTGGAGACAAAAAATCTTTTAATGTAAAAACAATATTGCTGGGCGTGCCAAAAATATTTTTGCCTATGTTCATTTTTTATGTGGGGGTTTTGGTGCACAGCAAGCTTATGGGCTTTATACTCATCGGAGTGGTTGGCATCTTAGGGTTTGCATTAAGAAACCTTGTTTTTGATTGGATTGAGAAAGTCTATCAAAACGAAAAGTACCAAACACTTGCCGCTTACAAACAAAAAAACACATGATTGATATTAACCTCCTTTCGAAAAAATACGGTGAGCAAACAGTGCTCGACATAGATCTTCTAAACATTCCTAGCGGTCAGACATTTGGACTCGTGGGAAACAATGGCGCAGGAAAAACAACCCTATTTAGTCTTATTCTGGACTTGATTGAAGCTACCACTGGCCAAGTAAAAAATAAGGAAATAGTGGTTTCAAAAGATGAGAGCTGGAAAAACCATACCGCTGCTTTTGTAGATGAACAATTCCTTATCGGCTACCTCACCCCTGAGGAGTATTTTAATTTTGTGGGCGGCTTACGCAACATGAAAAAAGATGATATTAAAACAGCATTGGAGCCTTACAAGGACTTCTTTCATGGCGAAGTGCTGGGGCAAAAAAAGTATATCCGTGATCTTTCTAAAGGAAATCAAAAAAAGGTAGGTATTGTTGCTACCCTCTTGTCCAATACCCCTTTGGTTATTCTAGATGAGCCATTTGCCAACCTAGATCCCACCACGCAAATTCGTCTCAAAAAACTGTTGAACGAAGAGGCCAGCGCAACAGGAAAAACATTTCTAATCTCCAGTCATGACCTGCAACACATCACTGATGTTTGTGATCGAATTGTGGTGCTTAACAAAGGAAAAATAGTACGTGACGTTGTAACTTCTTCCAAAACTCTTAACGAGCTCGAGGCCTTTTTTCAAGAGCAGCTATAGTTTGTATATACTAAAACCTGATGTTTTGAGTTTTTATCATAGGTTTACAACATGAAAAAAGTCGTTCTTTTTTGTGCAATTATTTTGGTCGCCATAGGGTGTTCTACCAAAAAAGATGCTGCGATGAACCGCTTCTACCACAAAACCACTTCTAAGTTTAACCCCTTGTTTAACGGAGAGGAAGCGCTGCGCTACGGACTTTTGGACATCACGCTAAATCATAACGATAACTATTGGCTGCGTCTCCCTGTTGATCCTTATATCTTGCCAGAGGCTTATGCGTCTGAAGAGGTCACTACGAACGAATTTTTTGACCGCGCACAAGACAAAGCAGTGCTTACTGTACAAAAACACTCCATGCTTATTAAAGGAGAACAGCGCAACAATCAAATTGCAAAAGCCTATTTACTGTTGGGTAAGGCACGGTATTACAACGGAAAATATCTTCAAGCTATTGAGGCATTTACTTATTTAGTAAAAAACATGTCGGGAGATGATTTGGCAGTTGAAGCGGAACTCTGGCGATCAAAGAGTTATTTAGCTTTGGAGCAGCACGATAGAGCAGCGCGAGAACTCATCAATATTGCCTACTCAGGGTCACTCACTAGTGAACAATATGCCGTAAATCAAGCAGCCTTAGCAGATGCCCTGTTGAAAGCGGAAAAAGACAGCTTAGCTACCGAACCATTAAGAAACGCTTTTGCTACAGAAAAATCAGCCTACAAAAGAGGGCGATATGCCTATTTATTGGGGCAGCTTTATGAAGATTTAAATTATGCCGATTCTGCCATAGTTGCCTACCAGTACGTTTTGGATTTGAACCGTCGTCTGCCCCGTGAGCTGTGGATTCACGCCCGACTGGCACAACTCAAAAACAATACGCCCAAGGATGAAGAAACACTAAAAGCTTACAAACGATTGTTACGTAGCGATGAAGACCGAAGGTTTAGAGACAAAATTCACTATTTTTATGGAACCTACCTACTCAAAGGTGCGGATACGATCAATGCAGAATCAGAATTAAATGCATCACTACAAACCAAAACTAATGATGCCTATCTCAAGTCGTTGATTTATGAGCAATTGGCACTCAATCGCCTAGACCAGGTGGCTTTTGTTAAAGCAGGTGCTTATTTGGACAGCACCCTTCAAAACCTTGCCAAGGAGACCCGGCGTTACAGGAAAGTGACCCGACAACGTAAAAAACTTGATGACATTATCAATTATGAAAAAACAATTACAGAGTCTGACAGCCTGCTATTGTTGATTGATATGCCAGAAGAAAGCCAAAAAGCCGTTGTGGATGCCTATATCAAAAAGATAATTTCAGACAAAGAAAAAGCTGAAGCTGCATCCAAAGAGGGAACTGATGGAAGCATTGCGATGCTTGGCGACTTTTACTTTTACAATAGCCGTCAAGTAGCAAATGGAAAACTCCGTTTTAATCAGAACTGGGCAAACATTGCATTGGCAGACAACTGGAAGTATAACCCTAAAAAAAGCATTACTGTTGAAGAAGAAACATCAGAAATTGAAGCTACTGATGGAGGCTTAGACCCTGCCTTAGACCCAAAAACGTATTTGTCTCAAATTCCTACTCCAGAAGCGCGCGACAGCTTACGCCTTCTCCAAAACGAAGCCTACTTTCAAGCGGGCTTGGCCTATAAAGAACAGTTTCTAATTAAAGATTTTGCTATTGCCCGATTCCATTCCCTCATGGATGGCAATCCCGATGTGCGTTATATTCCACCAACGCTATATCATATATATGAGTTGTATCAGGACAACCCCCCCGAACAACGCAAATGGCGTTCCCGAATACTAACAGAGTATCCGGAAAGTGATTATGCCAAAATAATACAGAATCCCGAGGCCTTGGCGCAAACATTGGCGTCCAATCAAGCTGCCATAAAAGCTGCTAAAGAAAAATTTGACGCCCAAGAATTTAACGCTGTTATTGAAGAAAGTGAACGTTATATTCCGCAACTTACAGACAAAGAACTCCAAGCAGCATGGGCATTACTTCGGGCTACTGCCCTAGGGAGGCTGGATGGACTAGAAGCCTATAAAGACGCCTTGACTATGCTTGTGCAAACCTATCCAAAAACCCAAGGCGCACAAAAGGCACAAGCTCAACTTGATGGCTTTGACGTTTATAACGATCTAGCGCTGGGCGAAGTCGAAAAAGCAAAAATCGTATTCCTCAGGACCTTAGAAGATCGCGAGCAATCAGAAGAGGACAAGACATGGCTTGAATCTTGGTTTACCGAAGAGGGAATTGAAATGGTGTTGCGGGTATCAATTGATGTATTTAACCGTGATGTAGAGACGTTGGTTGTTCACGGTTTTAGCTCTTTAAAAAGTGCAAAAGAAACAGCTGCTCTTTTACGTAAAAACAACCCGCGTTTGTTAGCATCCAAAAATGTTGTAATTTCGACGTCCCAATATCGGAATGCTTTAGTTAGTAAACGCCTAGATCAATTGGAAAATTAAGTGACATGTTTTCAGAAAAAAAACAAAAAAATATGGATTCAAAAAATAATGTAAAAATCAATTTTGTAGAACCCAATACTAAGATTATTGGTGAAATTGAATCTAAGTCTGACTTCCGTATAGACGGGACTTTAGAGGGGAAAATCAATACTTCGGGCCGTGTTGTCATTGGCAAAGAAGGAACTGTTAATGGTGAAGTACTATGTGGCTATGCTGATATCATTGGTAATTTCAATGGTAGCCTTACTGTAGACGGACTGTTAACGATCAAATCTGATGGTATCGTGGAAGGACAAGTTACTGTTGGCAAGCTTGCTGTTGAATCTGGTGCCACGTTAAACGCACAATGTAGCATGAAAGCTGCATCTGTAAAGTCAATGGTTGATGAAAAAACCCCAAAAGCCGAAAAAACGGCCTAAGACTTGGGCGGTCCTTTCAGGACTAACCGTTCAAATGGGCGTTAGCCTATACCTGGCATCTGTTGGTGGAAAAGCCCTTGATTTGCGCTGGGAAACAGGCAAAACCATGACCTTATTGCTGCTTATGCTGGTGCTCGCTGTTAACATCTACGGACTGGTTAAATTCTTAAATCGATACGAATAGCTTCAAACCGGTTTTTTACCTATTTGTTTTTTGCGGTTTACATTCCCCTAAATCAAAAAATGGGGCTTAATTTTTTCGCCGTATTCTCTTTTTTTCTTGTGGCTAAAAGTGTACATTTGCAGCGTTTAAATTTCAACGAAACGTCAAGATTAAAGCAAAACCATTGAAAAGAGCACTTCTTGTATTTTTTACGCTTCTTTTAGCAACCCACGCATTTGCCGTTTCTAATGATAAGGAACCTGAAAAAAAAGGCTCACTTAAGGAAGAAATCAAAGCTTACATCCAACACCACTTAAAAGACTCTCACGACTTCTATTTAGGTTCTTATAAAGACGGTGATAAAAAGAAATACATTGGCTACATCGGACTTCCTGTAATTTTATGGGACAACGGACTTGTGATGTTCTCGTCTGCCAAATTCAAGCACGGCAAAGCGGTAGTGTCAAAAGGAAGCAGCCATTACAAGCTTTACCACGGAAAAATTTATAAGACTGATCAAGCGGGCACCATCAACTATGATGATGCGCATCACGCAGTAAATGAAAAACCACTTGATCTATCGATGACCAAAAGCGTTATAACCATGCTATTTACGGCATTATTGATGTTTTTCTTGTTCCGCTCTTTAGCGCAGTCCTATCATAAAAACGGGGGCGTTGCTGCTGGTATAGGTCGCTTCTTTGAGCCTATAATTTTATATGTTCGCGACGATATTGCTATCCCCAACATTGGAGAAAAATACCACGGTCGCTACATGAGCTTTTTGCTAACCGTATTTTTCTTTATTTGGTTTTTAAATCTCTTGGGGCTTACTCCTTTAGGTATTAATGTTACAGGTAATATTGCTGTTACTTTTGGATTGGCTTTACTTACTTTTTTATTGACCAATTTGACCGCCAACAAGAATTACTGGGCACACATCTTTTGGATGCCAGGTGTTCCTATACCGATGAAAATTCTTTTAATGCCCATTGAACTATTGGGTGTCATTATCAAACCTTTTTCTTTATTGATCCGTTTGTATGCCAACATGCAAGCAGGACACATTGTATTGATGAGTCTTATTGGGCTTATGTTTATTTTTAACAACTGGCTAGGTAGCAGCTTGTCCTTTTTATTGGCCTTTGCTATCTCCTTAATCGAATTATTAGTGGCCGCATTGCAGGCCTATATATTCACCATGTTATCGGCACTCTATTTTGGGTTTGCCGTAGAAGAACATCATGATGAAGCGCATTAAACACAAACATTAACAATTAAATATATACACATGGAAATTCCAGTAATCGTAGGTGCAGGTCTCGTCGTAATCGGCGTAGGTATGGGAATCGGTAGAATCGGTGGCTCAGCTATGGAAGCTATTGCTCGTCAACCTGAAGCATACGGGAAAATTCAAACAGCTATGTTGATTGCAGCCGCTCTTATTGAAGGGATTGGTTTTGCAGCACTATTTGCTGTATAGTAAGAACACAAGTTTTAGATAAGCAGCGGCTAGGCTGCTGCTTATCTTACTTAAATATAACCCTATGGAAAAATTATTAGGCGAATTTTCGTTTGGTTTGTTTATATGGCAGACAGCAATTGTGGTGGCACTTCTTTTATTGCTCCGCAAATTTGCATGGAAACCCATCCTAAACACCATTAACGAAAGAGAAGCGGGCATTCGCTCGGCTATGAAATCGGCAGAAGAGGCGCGTGCAGAAATGCAAAACCTACAAGCCGACAACGAGCGTATTCTAAAGGAAGCCCGTGCAGAAAGAGACGGCTTACTAAAAGAAGCGCGTGAGCTACGTCAAAAAATGATTGACGATGCCAAAGGCGAAGCTAAAGTCCAAGCAGAACAGCTAATTGCCCAAGCAAAAGCTGCCATTGAAAGTGAAAAACAAGTGGCCATTACTTCGCTTAAAAACGAAGTAGCTGACCTATCGCTTCAAATTGCAGAAACGCTTACAAAAGAGCAACTCTCTTCTGACAAAAAGCAAACCGAATTGGTGCAAAAGTTACTTAAAGACGTAGATCTCAAGGCATGATAGGAACTAGAGCCGCATTGCGATATGCTAAAGCAGCTGTGCAAAAGGCCATTGAACATGGTCAATTGGATGCGCTAGCCAAAGACATGGTAACTGTGTACGATACCGTACAGGGCAACCGTGACTTGGAAGCTGTTTTACAAAGCCCTGTTATTAGCAGCGACTTAAAGCACAATGCGCTTCAAGCTGTTTTTGCACAGTGCAGCGATGCAGGCAAGAACCTATTACGCTTAGTAGCTGAAAATAACCGTACGCACAACCTCGATGGTATTGCGCTAAAGGTTAAAGAGCTTTATCAAAAACATTTGGGGTTGGTTGAGGCAATTGCCACAACAGCAGTGCCTATTACCCCCGAATTGGAAAAAGAAATTTTGGCTAAAGTGGCCACACTTACAGACAAGAAAGTGACCCTAGTCAACAAAGTAGACCCTACCATCATTGGTGGGTTTATACTACGAATTGATGATGTAGCCCTCAATGCGAGTGTCGCACATCAACTCAACTCATTAAAACAAACGTTACGTTCAAACGCAATATCATGGCAGAAGTAAAAGCCGCGGAAGTATCCGCAATACTAAAACAGCAATTAACAGGATTTGACAGCAGTGTCTCTTTAGACGAAGTAGGATCGGTACTCCAAGTGGGTGACGGTATTGCTCGCGTATACGGTTTATCCAATGCGCAATATGGCGAGTTAGTAACTTTCGACTCTGGATTGGAAGGAATCGTACTTAACCTTGAGGAAGACAACGTAGGAGTAGTACTCTTAGGTCCTTCTAAAGGAATTAAAGAAGGAGATACCGTTAAGCGTACACAACGCATTGCCTCTATTAATGTAGGCGAAGGTGTTGTTGGTCGTGTAGTTAATACACTGGGTATGCCTATTGATGGCAAAGGTCCTATTGAAGGGGAAACCATTGAAATGCCCTTAGAGCGTAAGGCGCCAGGCGTAATTTACCGCCAACCGGTAAACGAGCCGCTTCAAACGGGAATCAAATCCATTGATGCCATGATCCCAGTAGGACGTGGACAACGTGAGTTGGTTATTGGTGACCGTCAAACAGGTAAAACAACCGTGTGTATTGACACCATCCTTAACCAAAAAGAATTTTACGATGCAGGTGAGCCTGTATACTGTATCTATGTAGCCATCGGACAAAAAGCATCTACGGTTGCTGGAATTGCAAATACACTACAGGAAAAAGGTGCCATGGCCTACACAACTATAGTAGCGGCAAACGCATCAGATCCTGCACCTATGCAGGTTTATGCTCCTTTTGCGGGTGCAGCCATTGGCGAATATTTCCGTGATACAGGTCGTCCAGCTCTGATTATTTATGATGATTTGTCTAAGCAAGCGGTTGCTTATCGTGAAGTATCGCTGCTGCTTCGTCGCCCTCCGGGACGTGAAGCTTACCCTGGGGATGTATTCTACTTACACTCGCGCTTGCTAGAGCGTGCAGCCAAAGTAATTGCAGACGACAAGATTGCCAAACAAATGAATGACTTACCTGAAGGGCTTAAGTCTAAAGTTAAAGGGGGTGGTTCATTAACTGCTTTGCCTATTATTGAAACACAAGCAGGTGATGTATCTGCGTATATTCCTACCAACGTAATTTCAATTACCGATGGTCAAATATTCTTAGAATCTGATTTATTTAACTCGGGTGTACGTCCTGCCATTAACGTAGGTATTTCGGTATCTCGTGTAGGGGGTTCAGCACAAATTAAATCCATGAAAAAAGTAGCTGGTACACTTAAACTTGATCAAGCGCAGTTCCGTGAGTTGGAAGCCTTTGCCAAGTTTGGTTCTGACTTAGATGCAGCTACCATGAATGTGATTGAGAAAGGAAAGCGTAATGTGGAAATCCTAAAACAAGCCCAAAACGATCCGTTTACGGTTGAAGATCAGATTGCCATCATTTTTGCTGGATCTAAAAACTTATTGCGCCAAGTTCCGGTGAACAAGGTCAAAGAGTTTGAACAAAGCTATTTAGAGTTACTTAAAGCCAAGCATCAAGGTGTGCTTGATACGCTTAAAACAGGTAAACTTACAGACGAGGTTACAGATACCTTGACCAAAGTAGCCACTGACTTAGCCGCTCAATACGCATAACAAATGGCAAACCTTAAGGAAATACGCAACAGGATAAGCTCTGTATCTTCAACGATGCAGATTACCAGTGCCATGAAAATGGTATCGGCAGCCAAGCTCAAAAAAGCGCAAGATGCCATTACGGCCATGCGCCCATATGCAGCCAAGCTTACCGAATTGCTACAAAACTTAAGTGGTGCCCAAGACAACGAGAGTCCATATACAAGTGCACGCCCTGTTAAGCGCATACTTTATGTAGCCATCACTTCCAATCGTGGTCTCTGTGGGGGATTCAACGCCAATATTGTCAAAGAGGTCAAAGCTCATGCTGCTAGGGCAAAAGCAGCCACCGCTGTGTTTACCGTTGGTAAAAAAGGAAATGATATTTTGAGTAAAGACTTTGATATGGAAGGACACGAAACCGCCATATTTGATGATTTGACCTATGCCAATGCTACTGAACTTGCCCAGCAACTTATGGATGGCTTTGTAAACGAAGCTTACGACGAGGTACATTTGGTATACAATAGGTTTAAGAATGCCGCTACGCAATTGGTAACTATAGAGCCGTTTTTGCCCTTAGTACCTGAAGCTAATGAAGCTCAAACAGATACAGATTACATCTACGAGCCGGGTAAAGAAGCCATTTTCAATACCCTACTCCCGAAAGCGCTTAAAATGCAATTGTTTAAAGCACTTCGTGATTCCTTTGCTAGTGAGCATGGGGCACGTATGACTGCCATGCACAAGGCTACAGATAATGCAACCGAGCTTCGCGATCAGTTGAAGCTGACATACAACAAAGCACGTCAAGCAGCGATTACCAACGAAATCCTAGAGATTGTAGGTGGCGCCGAAGCACTGAACGGCTAATTCTATTTCCTTTTTTTAATTTTCCTTCTAAAAAGTGCTTCCTTGTAGAAGACAGTAATATATGGCTTGTATTGATGGCTGTATTTTTTTACATTTGAGTATATCAAATTCCCAAATTGTGACCCAAATCACCACACCCCAATCCCCTACAAATGAAATTTACCTACGACCATATCGTTAATGCAACAACGACCAAGGAATTACTCCTAACCGCAGCGGAAAACAACATTCCTGTTTCCAAAACGATTGAAAAACTCCAGTATGAAGCCGAATTGCATGAATTGCAATCCGAGCTGGTTAATCTGCAACAATGGATTGCTAAAAAACAAATGCGTGTAGCTGTGTTGTTTGAGGGCAGAGACGCTTCAGGAAAGGGGGGTTGTATCAAGCGCTTTAAAGAACACCTAAATCCACGTAAAGCACGGGTGGTGGCGCTTACCAAGCCCACAAAAGTAGAACAAGGCCAATGGTACTTTAGACGTTATATCAGGGTACTTCCCAATCCAGGGGAATTGGTATTTTTTGATCGTAGTTGGTACAATCGTGCCGTCGTAGAACCGGTTATGGGCTTTTGCGAACCTCGGCAATATAAAAAGTTTATTGAACAGGTCCCCGAGTTTGAGCATTTGCTATATGAAGACAATATAAAAGTGATTAAGTTTTGGTTTTCGATTTCCAAGGAAGAACAAAAAAGCGTTTTGAGTCACGTTTAGAAAACCCCTTAAAGCGGTGGAAATTTAGCCCGGTAGATCAAAAAGGGCAAACGCTTTGGGATGATTATACGAAATACAAAAAGCAAATGTTTAGCAAAACACACACCAATTTTAGTCCGTGGATTATTGTAAAGGCAAATGATAAGAAGCAAGCGCGATTGGAAAGTATCCGCTATGTATTGTCCCAATTTGATTACAGCAGAAAAGGAGTGTCTAAAGCTACGCTACTCCCAGATCCAAATGTGGTAATGCGCTATCACAGAAGTGCCATTCAATTAGATGTTTAAAGCCCCATCATGCAGTCAAAAAAATACACCCCTGAAGAAATCGCCTTATTTAATTCCAAACTAGGAAAGTACAGCCTTCTAAGAAGAAAAAAAGTCAATTCAGATAAAGTCCTCGAAGAACTCAAGTATCTCAAAGCTTTAAAAAAAAACAAGAAGAACTTATCAAGCTACAAAATTGGGTAATCGAAAATGATCGAAAAGTAGTGGTGCTTTTTGAGGGGCGTGATGCTGCAGGTAAAGGCGGTGCAATACGGCGTATCACGGAATATATAAATCCGCGACATTTCCGCATCGTGGCACTTAACATTCCTACAGAAGACGAAAGAAAGCAGTGGTTTTTTCAACGATATATCCGTCAATTACCCAAGCGGGGTGAACTTGTCTTTTTTGATCGGAGTTGGTATAACCGTGCAGTAGTAGAGCCCGTTAATGGATTTTGCTCGCAGCAAGAATACGAGCTATTTATGTCGCAAGTTAATGACTTTGAACGCATGTTGGTGCAGTCCAAAATCATCCTAATCAAACTATATTTTTCAATTACCAAAGACGAACAAGCGGCGCGATTTAAAGAAATAAAATCCAGCCCCTTAAAACGTTGGAAGATGACCCCAACAGACGAAAAAGCTCAAGAATTATGGGAGAAATACACGACTTATAAAAAACGCATGTTTGCACACACGAACAGCACCATAGCGCCTTGGTTTATTATTGATGCTAACAACAAGCCTAATGCACGACTGACAGCCATCTCACACATTCTAGACCTTACTCCTTACCACTAAGTATCGCTACCATTATCTAGGCTTTCATTGCTCATGAGCGCGAATGGTTTAGAACTTATTTTTTGATTTGATCTCTTCAAAGGCACTTTTTGTACTTTTGTACATATGAAGATTCGTATTGTTAACCAATCTGCCCACGCGCTTCCCTCATACGAAACGCTAGCCTCCGCTGGTATGGACTTGCGTGCGCATATAGCAGAACCCATTACACTCCACCCCTTAGAAAGAGCGCTTGTCAAAACAGGACTGTTCATGGAACTTCCCATAGGATTAGAAGCTCAAGTGCGTCCCAGAAGTGGTTTGGCGCTTAAAAAAGGAATTAGCGTACTCAATGCTCCCGGTACAATTGATGCAGACTACAGAGGCGAAATTGGCGTTATCCTTATAAACTTATCTAGCGAACCTTTTACAATAACTCCAGGTGATCGCATTGCGCAATTGGTAATCGCCAAGCACGAGCGAGCAGAGTGGTTCGAAGTCGATTCTCTTAAAGAAACAGCTAGAGGAACAGGCGGTTTTGGTAGCACAGGAATAAAATAACATATGAAGATAATCGTTCCCATGGCGGGTAGAGGCTCCCGCTTACGCCCACATACACTCACGGTGCCCAAGCCACTAATTCCAGTAGCTGGAGAGCCTATCGTTCATCGATTGGTTCGTGATATTGCCAAACTACTTCCTGAACCCGTTAGTGAAATTGCCTATGTGCTAGGCGACCCTGCCTACTTTGGTGAGGCAGTCGTTGCGTCGCTTACAGAACTGTCTGAAAGCCTTGGCGCCAAAACAAGTATTTACCGCCAAGACCAACCCCTTGGAACAGGGCATGCAATAATGTGTGCAGCACCTTCACTCTCTGGCCCTGCAGTTATTGCCTATGCCGATACATTAATACGGGCTGATTTAACCCTTGACCCAGAAGCAGACAGCGTTATTTGGGTAAAACAAGTGGAAAAGCCAGAACAGTTTGGTGTTGTACAACTTGACAGTACAGGAGCCATTAATGCGTTGGTGGAAAAACCTCGTGATTTTGTCTCAGACTTAGCGGTAATTGGAATATATTATTTTAAGGATGTACAGTTATTAAAAAATGCCTTACAAGGCGTTTTGGACGAAAAATTAACCCATGGCGGTGAATACCAAATCAACGACGGTATTTTGCGCATGATGGAAAATGGCAAGCGCTTTGTTTCGGGAGAGGTAAGTGCTTGGATGGACTGTGGAAACCCTGCGGTAACCGTCGAAACCAATGGTCGAATGCTAGATTATTTGGCAGCAGAAGGAGCAGATCTTGTTGGCAAGGTTACCCTAGAAAATAGCCAAATTATTGCCCCTTGTTACATTGGAGAGGGCGTTGTCCTTAAAAACACAACTGTTGGGCCACATGTATCCATTGGAGCCAATACCTTTGTCAAGGACAGTATGGTTAAAAACAGCATGATTCAAACAAACTGCCACATTGAAAAATCGCATTTAGACGGCGCCATGATTGGAAATCACGTTCGTTATAGCGGAACTCAAAAACAAGTGAGTATTGGCGATTATTCTGAATTGGAATAACAAATGAAAAAAGGGGGGGTTATTGGAATTGTATTGCTAGTCCTTATGGGATGTAAGTCTTTATCACCCGTAGCAACAACCGACGTTATTGATACTCGTTTGCGTCCTAGAGCAGTACAACAACAAATTGAAGAAAACGCACTGCGCTTTGAACGTTTACAGTGGCGAGGGCAAGCTTCTCTTGAACGAGAGGGAAAGCGACAAAAAGTTAGCGTCACACTAAGGCTCAAGCAGGGCGAAGGAATTTGGGTAAGCGGGTCTGTGATTGTACCATTGGCACGTGTTCTCATAACGCCCAAGCAGCTTCAGTTTTATGAAAAGATAAATAGACAATACACACAACTTGATTTTCGGCAATTAAAAACGTTGTTGGGTGCACCTGTTAGCTATGAAATGATTGAGCGCATCATCACAGCAGGTCCACTAGACACACGAGCCCTAAAACGAGCAAAACTTACGTTTTCACAAAACAACTACATCCTTAGCTCACGAAAAAGAGGGGTTTCGCTAAAATGGACCTATGACGCTGCTTTTAGGCTGGTCGCTCAAGAGTTTTCAGACGGTGAAACGTCTGTTCGCGTGGATTATGATGGGTATCGACGCATTGACAACCAATGGGTGCCCCAGCAACTTATGGCCAGCTTGAGCGGAGTAGACAAGACTACCGTCTTAACATTGCAATCCAAACAAACGCAATTAAATGGCAATTTTCAAATGCCCTTTGAAATCCCAAAAGGGTACTCAAAAATTAAGTTATAATGAAAAAGTGGGTTTGGCTTTTAATGCTTGTCCCTGTTTTGAGCTTAGCTCAAGACAAAAAAGCAGCGCTTGAAGCACAGAAAAAGCGCCTTCAACAGGAAATTGTTCAGATAAATGCATTGATAAAAACAAGTGCTAAAAAACGCGCCAATGTCCTAACTCAAGTAGAAACAGTTCAACTAAAAATGGATCGGCAAGATGCATTGATTCGACTCACCAACCGCCAAATAAATAGACTCAACCAAGAAATAAATATAAATCTGCGTAATATAGAAAAGCTGAGGACAGAACTCACGTCACTAAAAAAAGATTATGCCGAAATGGTTGTTTCTGCGCGAAAAAATAAGTCTTCCCAAAATCGTTTAATGTTCTTGCTCTCTTCTGAAAGTTTTTGGCAAGCCTACAAGCGTATGGCTTATATGAAACAGTATGCCGCCTACCGCAAACAACAAGGAGAACAGATAGCTGCCAAAACCAAAGCCTTGCAGCAGTACACTACAGGCTTGGTAGCACAACGCAAAGACAAAAAGCAACTCATTGAACAAAATAGGAAAGCACAAAAAGAATTAGACAGTATTAAAAAAAGACAAAATACACTCGTTCTAGAACTGAAAAAACGGGAAAGAAATTACGCTGCACAAATCAAGAAAAAACAAAAACAACAAGAGGAAATTGATAAAGAAATAACGCGTCTTATTCGAGAGGCTATTGCTGCATCGAACAAAAAGGCAGGTACGAAAACAACAACCTTTGTGTTAACACCAGAAGCCAAAGCCCTCGCTGCTAGCTTTGTGTCCAACAAAGGGCGCTTGCCTTGGCCGGTTGAAAAAGGAATTGTTACGCAGCGTTTTGGCACTCAACGGCACCCTGTTGTACGCACCACTACCATCAAAAGCAATGGGGTAACACTTTCAGTCCCTGCAGGAGCAACCGCTCGAAGTGTCTTTGAAGGAAAAGTGTTGAATATTGTTCAATTTAAAGGAAGTAATCCCATAGTCCTCGTTCAGCATGGTAACTATATTACGAGCTACAAGAATCTCAGTAAGGTTTATGTGAAAAAGGGTGACCGTGTTACTGCCAAACAGGCTATTGGGCAAATATTCACAAATAAAGACACAGGCAAGACAACACTACAGTTCAGCCTATTCTATAATACCACACCACAAAATCCTGCTTTGTGGTTATATCAAATGAAATAAGCGTTTATTGTTTGACAAGCTTTATTCTTAGGGTCGTTCCGTTGTGTGTCAGTCTCAGCATATAAATGCCTGTCGTCAAATGGGAAACGTCAAGATTGTGATGTATTGGTTTAGTTAAAATACGCTCACCTGAAAGGCTATAGATAGTTGCTGTAGCGCTTTGGGTCAATCCATCGACATAGAGCTTTTGTGAAACAGGGTTGGGATAGATGTTTAGCCCTGATATTTCCGCTGTCTCAATACTAAGAACGGCATTTGCCACATTAGGAGATGGGGTGCCTGTTTTAAAACTCCCATCTGCTTGGCGTTGTAAAGACTGATTTGCTGCATCTGAAGATGCATTTTCGTTGTACTGAACCGTTTTACCTAAACCCGTTAATAAGCCTGTGTCATCTGGATCATCGCTGTCATAAACAACAGCGTCAATGAGGTTGCTGGTAGTGGCTGGTGTATCTGTGGGAAAATCTGCTTTATTACCCTGATATAGCGCTACTGCTTCAGCATCATTTTGAATGTTAGAGGACGAGGAGCTTGAAAAAGTAAACGAAACGCCATTTACTCCAGAATCGCCAATCACAAAAAAACCATTGGCATCTGTACTGTATCCGTCCAAATCATAGGCGGCATAGCTGGCATCGTCAGCTCCGTTAAATAAGACCAGTACATAGCCGTCTAATGCGAGGTTGGGGGTTGAAGAATACAGTTCAATAAATTCTGCAGTGTCCGCGCCTGGGCTGTCTGCATCTATTTCGTTAATAACTATCGTTTGGGCATTCAAGAAGGAAATACCCCTAAAAAGAAAGAGTGAATCTATAGGTTTCATGAAAAAAATATTTGGGATAATAAATATAAAAAAGAGATGGGAGTTACAAAAATTATGGCCGTTGCTAGCGCAGCTTGGCTATGTATTTGCCTACCATATCAAACTCGATATTTACCAAATCGCCTTTTTGTAATTGGTGAAAAACCGTATGCGCATAAGTATATGGAATAATGGCCACTCCAAAAGTATTGGATGCCGAACCTACAACGGTCAAGCTAGTACCATTTACACAAATTGAGCCTTTTTCAATGGTCATGTTTTTAGAGTCTTCGCTGTATGCAAATCGATACAACCAACTGCCATTCTGATCTTCTACGCTAATACAGCTCGCTACTTCATCAACATGACCTTGTACCATATGCCCATCTAGCCTGTCGCCAAGTCGCATGGCGCGTTCGAGATTAATTTTGTCTCCAACAGTCCATTGCTTGAGTGCGGTTTTGTCCAAGGTTTCCTGTATGGCTGTAACAGTGTACTGATCGCCGTCAATGGCAACAACCGTAAGACATACGCCATTGTGGGCTAAACTTTGATCTATCTTAAGTTCGTGCGTAATATTGCTCGAAAGGGAATAGTGTACATTTCCGCCTTCGCGTTCAATGCGTGTTATGGTACCCATTGTTTCAATGATTCCTGTAAACATAAGCGGTGAATCCTTTACCTTTGTCACGCAAAAATACACAAAATGTCTGCCTTACCCATTATTGCAATTTCTATTGGTGATCCCAATGGGGTCGGCCTTGAAATTATACTGAAAACATTTCAAGATAATCGTCTGTTTGAACGCTGCATTCCAGTGGTATACGCCTGTGTAGATTTTGTAGAAAAGCAACAGGCCCTTTTTCATACACAAGTTCCTTTAGGCTCAATGAAAGAGGCTCCAAAACAAGGGCTATTAAATATTGCTACGATATGGAAAGAGTCCCCTGAAGTAGCTTTTGGCAAACAAACAGCCCAGGCAGGAACTGCCGCTTTTGAATCGCTACAAGCTGCTGCTACTGCAGTCAAAAAAGGGCAGGCCGATGCCCTTGTTACTGCACCAATTAATAAGGCCGCAATAAAAAGTCTTGATTTTCCTTTTGCGGGACACACGCACTATTTGGGTGCATTGTGGGGAGGCAATGCCTTAATGTTGTTGGCGCATGATACACTTCGTGTTGCGCTGCTAACGGATCACATTCCACTTCATGAAGTTACTGCTGCCATAACAATAGATGTAATCACACACAAAACGAAACAGCTCGGACAAACACTACAAAACGATTTTGGTTGCCAAGTACCTAAAATAGCGCTGTTGGGATTAAACCCACATGCAGGAGACCAAGGGGTTATTGGCAACGAAGATGATACTGTTCTGAAGCCTGCTGTTGCCGCCTTAAAAAAGGAGGGTGTTTTACTGTCTGGACCTTTTGCCGCCGATGGTTTTTTTGGACAAAAACGGTATAAAAATTTTGATGCTGTTCTCTCTTGCTATCACGACCAAGGATTGGTTGGGTTTAAGACCTTGGCATTTGGACAAGGAGTGAACATAACCACCGGACTCCCTTTTGTGCGCACCTCTCCAGATCACGGTACTGCTTTTGATATTGCCGGAAAAGGCATTGCAAGTCATGTTTCTTTCGCTGCTGCCCTGCAGATGGCCTGTACGATTTACAATATCCGTCAAAAGAGGGATTAAATAGAGTACTGTCCCGCCAAATTTTATATATTTGCCGACTGTAATGCGCGATAATAAGAATGTTTTAGCCCCCTTTGTGTTGGCTTTCGCTGGACTAAAAGAAGGCGTGCACCATTTTAATCGCGACATTACAGCTACGTTCTTTGATGCTTTTAATTATACCGAATTCAGCAGTACTGCGCTTGTTGTTCAAATTGATTTGACCAAAAAAGCCAGTATGCTTGAAGTAGAATTTACGATTTCTGGACACGTTCGTGTTGGTTGTGATCTAACCAACGAATTGTTTGATTTACCACTAAACCCAACGCATGAGTTGGTAGTAAAGTTTGGCGAGACATTCAATGATGAAAATGAACATCTGCTGGTGCTCCCGCACGGATCACATCAGTTAGATCTTGCTCAAACACTGTTTGAAACCATTGTGTTGGCAGTGCCGCAAAAAAAAGTACATCCCGGTATAGAAAATGGCAGTCTTCAATCAGATTTGTTAGACCGTCTAGAGGAGTTACATCCAAGCGAAAGCACCAATGAAAGTGAAACAACGGATCCCCGGTGGGATGCGTTAAAGAAATTAAAAAAAGACTAAAACAGCTGTTATGGCACATCCTAAACGAAAAATATCCAAAACGCGTCGCGACAAACGCCGTACGCACTACAAGGCCGTAGCGCCTCAAATTGCAACTTGCTCCACTACTGGCGAAGCACATCTTTACCACCGTGCGCACTGGCATGAAGGAAAATTATACTACAGAGGCAAGGTTTTGATTGACAATTCTGCCGAAGCTGAAGCATAGTTTTTTAAGTCAAACGTATACAAAGCGCCTTTCGTAAAAGGCGCTTTTTTTGTGCATTTTTGATAAGTTTTGGTCTTTTTTTGGCCAAAACGAGTTGTTTTTGACTAATTTTGGCAAAAACTTGTAGAATTGTCTTTTGTGCAATTCGGTTTATATGACTACTAAAACTGCAGCCATAACCGCCGTTGGAGGCTACGTCCCCGAGCATGTGCTCACCAATGCTGATATAGAGCAACTGGTAGATACAAGCGATGAGTGGATTGTTTCACGCACCGGGATTAAAGAACGTCGTATTCTCAAACCTACTTCACTGGGTACTTCGTTTATGGCCATCAAAGCGGCTCAAAACCTTCTCGACAAAAAAAATCTTGATCCGACACAAATCGATTTGGTTATTGTGGCCACAGCAACACCTGATATGCCTGTTTCATCTACTGCGGCCTATGTTGCTACTGAAATTGGTGCAACAAACGCATTTGCCTATGACCTACAAGGGGCTTGTTCTGGTTTTTTATTCGGTATGTCAGCTGCTGCTGCATACATAAGCTCAGGCCGTTATAATAACGTCTTACTTATTGGGGCAGATACCATGTCGTCTATTATTGATTATTCTGATCGCGCTACTTGTGTGATTTTCGGAGATGGCGCTGGAGCTGTTTTATTCGAACCCAACGACGAAGGGCTTGGACTTCAGGATGAAGTACTTCGTGTTGATGGTAAGGGAAGAACATATTTGAAAATTGAAGCGGGGGGTTCTATGTTACCGGCTTCAAAAGAGACCGTGTCGCAAAAACAACATTTCCTTCATCAAGAAGGTCGCCCTGTATTTAAATTTGCAGTATCTAATATGAGTGCTGCCATTACGCAAGTGATCACGCGCAACGGTTTATCAAAAGATGATATCGATTTTGTAGTTGCACATCAAGCAAACAAACGTATATTAGATGCAATATCCAATCATTTAAACCTCAAATCTGATCAGATGTTAATCAATATTGACCGTTACGGAAACACTACAGCAGCGACATTACCACTATTGCTGTGGGATTACGAACACCTTTTAAAGAAAAATCAAAAATTACTATTCACTGCGTTTGGGGGTGGCTTCACTTGGGGAGCTAGCTACCTGACGTGGGCTTACAACTCTTAAAAACAATAACCATGGAATTAAAAGAAATACAAAACCTAATAAAGTTTGTAGCCAAATCTGGGGCAAGTGAAGTAAGCCTAGAAATGGGAGAGATCAAAATTACCATCAAAACAGATAAGGGCGAGTCCGCAGCACCTATGGCTGTACTGCCACAAGCAGCACCTATAGCTATGCCCCCTGTTCCCGTTGCTCCTGCGCCAATTGCTGAGGCAGCAGTAGCGCCGGTTGAAACAGCCGCTACTCCAGCTACAGAAACTTCAGGCGACACCATTAAGTCTCCAATTATAGGTACTTTCTACCGAAAACCGTCTCCAGACAAACCTAATTTTGTGGAAGTAGGGGATCGTGTTAACGAAGGAGACACCCTTTGTGTTATTGAAGCCATGAAACTCTTCAATGAAATTGAAGCAGAAATGAGTGGAACTATCGTAAAGATTTTGGTTGAAGACTCTACACCTGTCGAGTTTGACCAACCATTATTTGTTATTGATCCTGCCTAAAGCCAGACCTATGTTTAACAAGATTTTAATAGCCAATAGAGGCGAAATAGCACTACGTGTTATCCGAACTTGCCGTGAAATGGGAATCAAAACAGTGGCGGTATACTCAAAAGCAGATGCCGACAGTTTGCACGTCCGTTTTGCCGATGAAGCCGTTTGTATTGGCCCTGCTCCAAGTAGTGAGTCTTATCTTAAGATCCCTAATATTATAGCAGCAGCTGAAATTACCAATGCAGATGCCATCCACCCAGGTTATGGGTTTTTATCTGAAAATGCCAAATTTTCTAAAATCTGTGAAGAGCACAAAATAAAATTTATTGGTGCTTCTGCGCAAATGATTCAGCAAATGGGTGACAAGGCCACTGCAAAAGCAACCATGAAAGCTGCTGGTGTGCCAACAATTCCTGGCTCTGAAGGAATTATAGAATCCTTTGATGAATGTAAAAAGCTCGCCAAAAAAGCAAAATACCCCGTAATGCTAAAAGCAACTGCCGGTGGTGGTGGAAAAGGTATGCGTGCCGTATGGAAAGAAGAAGATCTTGAAAAGGCGTGGGAAGATGCTCGTCAAGAATCTAAGGCTGCCTTTGGCAACGATGATATGTACCTAGAAAAGCTTATTGAAGAACCTCGCCATATTGAAATTCAAATTGTTGGTGATGCTTTTGGAAAAGCCTGTCATCTATCTGAACGTGATTGCTCTGTTCAAAGAAGACACCAAAAATTAACTGAAGAAACTCCTTCACCATATATGACCGATAAGCTTCGTGAACAAATGGGAGCTGCTGCGGTTAAGGCGGCAGAATTCATCAAATACGAAGGTGCAGGAACCGTTGAGTTTTTGGTTGATAAGCACCGTAATTTTTATTTTATGGAGATGAATACTCGTATTCAAGTGGAGCATCCCATAACGGAGCAAGTCATTGACTTTGACTTGATCGCTGAACAAATAAAAGTTGCTGCTGGAAAGCCAATTGAAGGAAAAAACTACATACCAAAACTACATTCTATCGAATGTCGTATCAATGCAGAAGACCCATACAATGACTTTCGACCATCGCCTGGGATAATCAAGACGCTTCATACTCCTGGGGGTCATGGAGTGCGTTTGGATACTCACGTATATGGTGGGTATATGATACCTCCACATTACGACTCAATGATTGCCAAACTCATTACCACGGCACAAACACGTGAAGAGGCCATTAACAAAATGAAGCGTGCATTGGACGAGTTTGTTATTGAGGGTGTAAAGACAACCATTCCCTTTCACCGTCAGTTGATGGATCACCCTGAATATGTTGCAGGGAACTATACCACCAAGTTTATGGAGGACTTTGAAATGGAAGGTGAGGTCTAGTTGAACTAGCCTTTCACTTTTTTGTTCGGAAGTACCTTAAAGCCCATATTATAGAGCGTGAAGGCAAATATATCTGCGTATTGCTCAATGGTTTTGTTCACTGGGGTGCCAGCGCCGTGACCCGCATCAGTTTCAATTCGAATCAGCACTGGATTCTGTCCACTTTGATTGGCTTGTAGTGCTGCTGCAAACTTAAAAGAATGTGCAGGTACAACCCTGTCATCATGGTCCCCCGTGGTAACCAAGGTAGCGGGATAAGGTGTATTCGCATTAACATTGTGCACGGGTGAATACCCTTTTAAATACGCAAACATTTCCTCAGACTGATTGGCGGTACCGTAATCATAGGACCAGCCAGCGCCTGCGGTAAATGTATGATAGCGCAACATGTCCAAAACACCAACAGCGGGTAATGCGACTTTAAAGAGTTCGGGGCGTTGCGTCATACATGCGCCCACCAGCAATCCCCCGTTTGAACCGCCACGAATGGCGAGGTATTCTGGGTTTGTATACTTGTTTTCTATAAGGTATTCTGCAGCTGCAATAAAATCGTCAAACACATTTTGCTTTTTCATTTGTGTCCCTGCATCGTGCCACTCCTTACCGTATTCGCCGCCGCCTCGTAAATTAGGAACGGCATAAATACCCCCTTGCATTAGCCAAACTGCATTGGTAATACTGAACGAAGGCGTAAGGCTTATGTTAAATCCACCATATCCGTATAAAATGGTTGGAGTGTCTCCAGTAAGCTCAAGCCCTTTTCTATGGGTAATCATCATGGGCACTTGTGTACCATCCTTAGAACTATAAAACACTTGTTTAGACTCAAAATCATCAGCATCAAAGGCAATTTCTGGTGCCCAATATTGACGTGTTCCACCTGTTTTTGGATTTAGCGCAAAGGTGGAAGATGGCGTGTGGTAATTTGAAAAGCTGTAATAAAGCGTTTCTTGGTCAATTTTACCGCTAAACCCGCCTGCACTTCCGTCGGCTGGTAACTTGATTTCTCTTATTAACTTACCGTCATAGTCGTATTGATAAACCTTAGACAAGGCATCTATCATATACTCAGCAAAGAAATAATTACTCCCGCTGCTAATACTCAAAACATTTTCGGTTTCAGGAACTAAATCCCTCCAATAATTTGGTGTAGGGCG
>OBMK010001028.1_pt1 | contig 24708 bp, 16 predicted proteins | sample 1539081 | NCBI WGS metagenome assembly OBMK01 (sample SAMEA3355528, study PRJEB22509) | marine metagenome | biome: marine; feature: river plume; material: water | place: USA | collected 2010-08-07 | depth 0.5 m | reverse complement strand
GAGTTTAGCTCTTCTGCTAATTCTTTTTTATTATCTACAACTTCACTAATTTGTTGTGTTGGTTGAGCAGCTTGATATGCATCAGCTAAAGCTTCAATAAATTTATTTTGACCTTTAGATTCCCAAAACTTATCTCCTGTTACATTATGAGTAGATTCTTCTATATAAGATAGTCCACCTCTTTCATTAATACCTTCTATCAACTCAGGATGTTGTTCTAATTTAGCTTTTAGAATGTCAACCATTGTTTGATAGTTTGTATTTCTATTGGCAGGCTTAGAACCTACTGGTTTAAATGCATTACTATCGTAAGCTTTTTGATCAAACTCACCTGATTTATACGTTTGATAAGCATGCTCTGCATTTCTAAACTCTCTTCCTTTATATGTAACTTTTAAGTTATTTCCAGGATTAGTTAGCTTCTTTGCAAACTCTGATCCTTTACTTGATATATTTTCAGATTTAACCCCACTAGTTTGTTGTGTTGGTTCTACTATAATAGCTTCCTCTTTAATTATTTTTTCTAATTCTTTGATACGAATTTTATGCCCTGCTATAATTTTTTTATTAGGACTATCAAGTTTTTGTTCTTCTTCAAGAGCAGTTTTTTCTTGTTCTAAAGCAAGTTCATTTGTAGAAATAATAGGTTCTAAAGCAGGAGTTTTAGGTTTTTCTTTAAGCTCTTTTTTAATTTCTTTTTTTCTAGCTTTTATTTCTTGAATTCTTTTGACGTTGTCTTCACTAACATCTTCTGTAACTTCTGATCTTTTTAATACCTCTTCTCTAAGCTCTAACAATTGTTTAGGCATTCCTTTTTTGTAAGCAGGTAATCTAGAAATAAATGTTTCTTCTTGTGTTACAGGATCTACGTAAACAACTTCAATAGCCATGTTTTCCACACTAGCAGTATTGTTATAAGGATTGTCTTTTTGTACTCTAAAAGTAAAATTATGTTTTTCTGAAGTAAGTTCTAAATTATTTAAAAAATCAGGATCATTAACTTTGTTAGCGTCCAAAGGATAATACTGTTTATTTACAGAATGTTTAACCGCTCTTCCGTCTTCTCCTTTTACAGTTTTTCCTCCTTCTATTTTTTTGTCAAAAGTATTTATAATAGTTAAGTTTTCAGTAACTTGTTTTCCTTTAGAAAGAGCTTCTGAAACATCGCTTTCTATTACATCTTTGTCTAAAACAGGTTCACCGTCTTTAGATTGTACTTGTCCTAATTGATCTGCTGTATCTGCTTTAAAAGTATCTCCTATGGCATCTTCCATAGCTTTTACTTCTTTTTTTAGAATAGCTATTTCTTTAAAGAAATTACTTAACATAGTTCCGTCAGAATCTCTTAACTGAATTTGTGCAGCTACAGCAATACCCTCAGTAGGGACTCCTCTGTCTTCTAATCTTTCTTTTACTAATGTAAGTAGGCCAGGATAATTATCTAAAGTTTTTAGCATACCGTCTACTAAATCTTCATCAGAATTAGTAGGGTCTTCTTCTCTAGCTTGTATTTCTTTTATACCGTTTACTGTGTCAGAATTTATTTTAGCATCAACAATATCAGTATTTCCAGAAACAGAAAGTTCATTTTTTTGTTGCCTAGCAAGAGTTGCGTTTCTACTTTCTTGAACTTCCTTTTTAATAATATCTTCTTTTGCTATCTTATTTCTGTTTTTATCTGCAGCAATAGATAAAGCTACTGCAAAATCAGCAAATGCTTTAGATCCTTTTTCTGTAAAAAGCTCACGGTACATTCTAGAAGCTTCTCCTCTTCTAATTTTTAATTTTAAAACATCATCAAGTAAATCAGATACTTCTGCTACGTTCATGTTATAATTAACAGGATCTTCTTCTTTATAAGACTCTAAAAGATTTTTATATTCTTTAAGAACTTCTTCTTTTACTTGTTGAGCTCTATTACTAAATGTAAGTTTGCCGTCTTCTATTCTTACTCCAGAAACTTGTGTTAATAATCTATCTAATGTAGACAAAGGAAAACTGTGATTAGTTTTTTCTCTTATTTGTTCTAAAAGCTCTGCTTCACGTTTTGAAGTATTTTCTACTGCAGCATGTAAATAAACCATTTGGTCTTTAATACCTTGTTCTACTTGTGAAAGATCTAAAGTAGTTTTTGCTTCTTTGCCAGTTACTGCTAACCAGGCTTCTTCAGCAGCCCTTGTTAAAAGATCAGGTTTTTTATTTGCTAATAGAGCTTCTACACTTTTTATAGAATCTACCATTTTAGCAGCAGTATTTTTAGCAGACTCTACAGCTTGGGCCCTAGTTTCTTCTGTATAATTTTCTACTCCTTTAGTAGCATAAGTTTCGTTAAACTTTTCAATAGGCATTTCTAAAGCACCGTCTAATTCTTGTGCTATTGTATCTTCTAATCCTAATTTAGTTCTTGTGTGCACAAGACTAAACAAAGAATCAAATTCTGAATTTTTATATCTGTAAGTATCTCCGTTATTAGCTGCAGCATCCATGTTTTTTTGGCTCTGCGTATGCCGTGTAGAGTTTTCAAAAGTAGCGCTTAATACAGGATTAAAATTTAAATTAGAATTTAAACTTTCTGCAGTAGATCTAGCTTCATCTATTTTTTTTCTAGTTTCTTGGATTTCTTGTCGAGCTCCACCAAAACCTTTTGTAGTAAGAGAGAACCCTAACTTAGAATCACTTTTTTTAACAAAAGGAACTCTAATTCCTAACATACCCATCATTGCTCCAATAGTAACACTATCTCGTCCTTCAACAGTATTTAGGTATGTGGAGGCTTTGTTTGTTATTGCATTTATTAGTTCTAAACCACTTCTGTTAGAGTCTTCGCTGTACTTAGATGCAAAGTAGTCTACTAATCCTTCTTCTAGTGCACCTTGAGAAAGTTCTTCAAATCCTTCTGTTATACCTCCTTTAATAGCAGATTTAGCATAACCTAAAGTTTTTAAGTATTTTTTAGCATCTACATTTGCTATATGCTTTCCGTTTTTAAATTGAGTTCCTCCTAGCTTTAAAGAATCAAACACTCCTTTTCTAGAAGATGCTACTTTATAATTTTTTGTTAATAATCTAGGAAACTGTATTAAGTTACTGCCTCCTACTAATATTGCATTAAGACCGTAAGCTTGTTCTCCTGCACTTTTAGCCAAATCTTTATATCTTGCTAAATCTAATTTTGTAGGTTCTGTACCTTCACGTTCTTTATGCTGAGAAATTAATAGTTCTAATGTATGTTTATCTGTATCTCTAGCTATTAAAGCAGATTCATAAGCAGAAGAACGATACATAGATCCTATTGTTCCAAAAGCAGATCTATATCTTTGTGTTTTTTCTGCTATATCTGCAGCAGCTTTAACATCATCTACTTTGTCTATTCCTCTTAGTATACGATTAGCTTTAGAATATTGCCCTGTTCTTGTAGCCCAACCACTTAATTGTTTTGCTTTATTTGCTAACCTGGCTGTATTTAATGCAATTCCTCCTGTAGCTAAACCTCCTGTAGCAGCAGTTAGCGCTCCATAAGCACTTTCAGAAATAACCATATCTGCAATAAAAGCTGCAGCAGGAACTACGTCGGCATTAATAGATTTTAAAGGATCAGAAGCCATTCTGGCTAAAAAATCTTTTTGTTTAAATTCGTATATTCCTGTATCTGGATTTATCTCAAAATCAAAAACATCTGATCCTCCATATATAGCAGTATATTTATCTACAGATTGGTCTAAAAGTTCTGCAGCATCCATTACAGCATTGTCGTAAAATTTACGGGAATCCCAATTAACTAATGCAGACCCTGCTCCATATACTGAAGCTAACATAGTAGCAGGTACACCTACTGCTATCTTGCCTATAAATTTAGTAAAAGTAAGCATTGACTCTGCCATCCATCCTTGATTTGCATCTAGGTCGTCTATAAACTTTTTAACTGCTAATGGATATTGTTTTTCTTTATACTTTGCTAAGTCTGCTAAATCAGATTCAAACTTTACTCCAAAATCATTTTCATTAAAAAGTTTTACCATTTTACTGCCATTACTAGCTATAAAACTTTCACGCTCTTGTGGATCAGGAATTCCAGCAGCTAAATCTACTGGAGCATATATCTCTTGTAAAGCATCGTAATCTACTATTCCTGTAAATCCTTTTATAGTAGAAGTAGTAGGAGCAGCGGCTCTTGATCCTAATTGTCTAGAAAAAGCTTCTTGCGATGTCTTAGGAGTAGAAAACTCCATAGCTGCAGGAAAAGGTTTTTTTCTTAAATCGTCAAAAATATCTTTTGTTTGTACTTCTTCTTCTACTGCAGAAGTAGTATCAATAATAGGCTTAGTAACATCTTTAGTATTAGTAGTTTTAGTTTTAGTTTTTTTAGGCTCTTCTATATCTACTACAATATCTTCGACAGGTTGTATAACCTCTTCTGCAATAGGAGCAGTTTCTACACCTTTAACTTCTACTTTTTTAGAATCATCTAAGTACTCTTCTTCTTCCATGTTTCAAAGATAAAAATTATTTACCGTATCTACGTACTCCGTATCTATGCGCTAGCTTTAAATAGTCTAAAGGTAGAAAACTTGCAGGAAGAAAAGACTGTTCTCCTAAGTTTGCTTGTGGATTTGTTACTACGTCATCATCATTTCCTACTCCGTAAAAAACATCCATAGCTCTAATACTTTGAGAATTTATACCAGGCATTGTATGAGTAGTTACTGGAGTGTTTGATAACTGTTCTCCTGTTGCATTATCTATAGTAATTTGACTAACGTCTACTATTATACCTGTATCTTTTTCATACCTATAATCTAAAAAATACCCCGAACTAGTTTCTCCGTCACTTTGCCATATATTAGGAGTTTGTGTTAATACTCTGTTAGTATTTTGTTGTTTAATTAACTGCTGTAAAGACGCAGACATTCCGTTATATCTTTCTCTTCTATCAGGATCCGTTAAAACATTTATAGAAGAGTAACTATTTAACATTGTTTCAAAAGCAAGAGGATTATCTGCTGCTATCGCAGCTCCTGCCATTTCTGTAAATGTTTTAGCAGCTTTTTGATCAATATTAAAACTTTTACCTTCTGACGCAAGTATTATAGTTTGGGGATTATTTTTTTCCCACGCTTTAACCTCTTTGTCAGTAACATCTTCTATTTTTTTTCTTTTTGTACTTGCAACTATTTTAGTTATTTCTGGTTTTCCTAAAGGCATTCTACTATATCTAAAAAGATCTATAGTATTTTCTTCAGGCCCTTTACCTTTAGCTGTTCCCTCATATGCAGGTTTTTCATAATTTTCTAAATTATATATTACTCCAGGTACTTCAGTAATTTTTCCAGTAGCTGCATCCAAGTTTACTACTTTTGGTGCACCGTCAGAACCTGGAGGATTTTTTTCAAATTCATCTGTAACTTTTTTAAGAGTGCCTTCTGTAAATGCATTACTGTTTTCATCTACAATAACTTCATGAGTTGTTGCAGCACTACGAGCAGCTAAAGATTCTCTTAAAGTTTGAATTGCTTTATGACTAGGATAATTTGTATTAAAAACACTAGGAGTAAATATAGTAGGAGTTTCCACTAGACTAACTTCTCCTCCTCTAGCTAAAGTTCCTTCATCTTGTAATGCTTGTTGCTCTTTAAGTCTTTCTTGTTCAAGAACTTGTTCTGAAGTAAGTGGGTCAGCATCTGCTCGACTAGAAATAATTTCTGCTCCACTAAAACGATCAGACTGACTTACAAGTTGATCTTTATATAAATTATAAAATGCTTCGTATTTTTCTTTTCTAGTAGCAGTAGTAAGATTAAAGTTATTTAATTCAGGTACTAATCTATTGCCTCTACTATTTGCAGGATAAGCTTCGTCTAATAAATTGTCTATTTCATTAAACTCTGCTTCTCTTTGTAGTTGTGCTTCTTTTATGTCTTGATTAAAAACTGTAATTTTAGAAGTAGCTTCTGCTATTTCATTTGCAGTTCCTGTATTAAGAATTTTTCTTTGTTCTTCTATTTGTAAAGCTTTGTCTTCTATACTCTTGTTAAACTTTTCATCTCTTTTCATAAGAGTATAAAAATCGTTTGCGTCTTCAGAAACTGCTCTAAATTTAGTTTGATCTTCTTCTTTTAAACGATTTATATTGTCATCGTTATTTATGATTTCACTAGCTTTATAAGCTTCTGAATCTTTATGAGGAAAAGTTAAATCTCTAACTAAGTCTGCTTGCCCTTTACTAAATATTTTTTCTTGTCCAGTTACATCAAAAGAAGAAGTAGAACCTGTTTGTGCTATAGGAGCACTCTTAGAATTAAAATCTATAATAGAAGTATCTACTTCATATTCTTCAAAATTTTCAAGTTTTTTTGCAGCGCCGCCACTTTTTGATCCAGATCCACTACCTCCTTCAATATTATTAGTTACTTGTCTTACATCTACTAAATCTCCCGCTGCTCTTCCTACATCTCCTAAATAATCCCCTTTAACATTTTCTATATAAAGTTGTTCTGCAAGAGGTAGCATTTTACCACTGGCTTGTGCTTGCTCTTTTAAATCTAAAAATTGATTATAATTTCTTCCTAATGTTTTTACTATATTTTGAAACTCTTGTCTTTTATCGCTTCCTATTTCTGGTTGTTGAGCAAGTTGAGAATAAGTAGACATAGTATCTCTATATTTTGCTTCTTGATTATCGACAATATCATTAATAAAATTAGGATTATGTCTTGAGTCGTAGTAAAAATCGTACTCTGCTTTTTCCTCAATAAAGTTTTTATAACGATCTGATTGTTTAAGCCAATTTTCTATTTCTAATGCAATACCTTGATGAGTAGCTGTAGGGTCTAAAGATCTTTCTTTGTAAAGAGTTTCTATTCTTGACATAGTACCAGGATCTATATCGCCATAAAGTTCTTTTATCTGCATAGGAGTACTCTTAGCAGATTTTTGAGCATCGTCTCTAATTTCTTTTTCTAAGTTATCACCTCGTTGAGATACATCTATAGGAGTATAATTTCCAGTAGCTCTGTCAAAATTAAGTCCTCCTTGCTCATTATAACTATTTAGTGCTTTAAATTTCCACTTTTCATAGTCATCTTGAGTATAAGTTTTTCCATCTATACGCTCTCTTGCTGCTTTATCTTCTGCAGCAAAAGAAGCTGCTTGATTTCTAATGCCTGCAATTTCTGCATCTGAGTTATAGATTTTATTAAGAGTTTTAAGTCTACGTGCGGCATCTTTATAATTAGAAGTTTTATCTAAGTCTGCAAGTAAAGCAGATTTGTGTTCTTCTAATTCTTGTTGTAATTTTTCTTTAGATTGTTTATCGCCAGAAAGATGTTCTATATTAAATTCTGTATCTTCTACAGCGCCTAAAACAGTGTCAAACCTTTGTTGCTTCATAGCAATAGGTTGAGCAAAAGCTTCCAATCCTAAAGGAGTATATTGAAAAGGAATTGCTTGTGTCTGCGGCAATATAGTGCCTAATTGAAACTTATTCATATCCATTATTTATTTTGGCTTTTTTCTCTTAACCTTAGTTACCGTTTTTATTTTTTCTTTTATTTTTTCTTTGAAAAGGTTTTTCATAATCAAATCCATATCTATCAGAAAATTGTCTATTGTATGCTTGAGCTATATCATCTAATTGATCTGCTCTAAGTTTTTGTGCTGCCTGCCCTATTCCTGTAAATAGTTGTTTTTGTTTAGCAGCTTCAGCAGCTCTCTTGTATTGTTCTTCTTGTGCTTTTAGACCTAAGTTAGCTCGATCTACATTTATATCCATTTGTGCTTGTCTAGCAGCTATGGCCGCATCTCTATTGTATTTATCTTGATATATTCTAGCTTTTGTAGCATCATCAATATTTTTTAAATTAGCAATATTTGCTAAATAACTTCCTGCTTGTCCTGATCCTCGCATTTGATTAGCAGTTCTAGCAGCGCTCATTCTTGCATCTCTTAATTGTTGGCTAACGTCTGTTTCTGGTAAAGTTCTAGAAGATACTCTTCCTAGATTAACAGTGTCTTCTTTTCCAAAAAGTCCCATACCTATATTTAAAGCTGCGGGTAAAAGCTGTCCTGCATAATTTACAAAACTTTGTTTTTCAGAATCTTGACTATCTGTATCTTGCATTTCTTTATAACTAGCTAATTCTCTGTCTGTTGTTTCAAATTTTTGAGAGTCAGATAATCCTAAAAAATCTGAAGTACTAGGAGTACCTGCAGTATCCATTTCTGCAAAAGGTCTTAAAGGAAGAGTGTCGGCAACACCAGCAGAAAAAGGCGTAGGTTCAGGAAAAGTAGGAGTAAAAGATGTCATGTTTGGATCTACTTGGTGAACATTTGTTCCCATTGTATACATATTAGATCCGTGTCCATATTTGTATTTTTTCTTTTTACCTCCATATCGCATAGCCATTCCTAATGGAATTTGGTTAGGCATTTCTGGAGCCATCTCTGTTTCCATTTCTGATTGAGGAGGCATTATAGTAGCCATTTGCTCAGGGTACTCTTCTGAAAGAGTCATCATTTTTTCTTGAAACTCTGCATTTTGTTCTGCTTCTTTCATAGCAGTTAAAGTTTCATGAGCTTGTAAAAATCCTATAAGGTCTTGTTGTTTAGAATTTTCTTCAATAGTATCTCCTTCTCTTCTAGAATCTTTTCTTAACAACATGTCTGCTGCTTTACGAACAGTTTTATTTACAAAAGTTTTAGGAAGATTATTTTCTTCTGCTATTTCTTTAGTAATAATCATATCTTTTTGTGCAGATACAATAAATTTAGACTGTCCAGAAGGATCTCTAGGATCTGTTATTTTTAACTCTCCTTGTTCTACTAAATTAACTTTTCCATTAGTTCCCATTCCTTGTGGAATTCCTCCTAAAGGATTTTGTTCGTGAGTGCCTCCTGCATTAAATTCTGTTACAGGAATTTCATTCATAGTATTCATACCGAAACCTCCATTATTGTACATGTTGCTTCCGTAAGTTTTTTTATTGCCTTTTATTTTCTTTTCTTGTTTTAGCATTTCTTTAGTAGGCTTTTTACCAGAACCTTTATTAGCTCTAATATTATCCCACAATCCTCTTTGACTATAAGAACCGTCTGCTCTTTTAATCATGTTACCGCCTTTCTTATAACTGTTGATGTAATCATCAGCTTCTGATTTTGACATATGAGATTCTAGTCTACTACGTAATACACTTTCAGGAAGTTTACCTCCTTTTGCATAATCGTTGTACATCTTACTTCCGTAACCATAATATTTACCTCCGTATCCAAAAGTAGCAGCGTCAACAAGATTAACTCCTTCTTGTTGGTAACCTTTTTGTATTAATAACTGTGCATTTTGCGGATCTGTATACATAGACCTTCCGTCTGGATGTACCATTTTTACTTGTCCTGGTTTAACGTAATCACTTTGTTTTGCTCTACTTTGTGGGTTAGCTCTTACATCTCCGCTTCCAGTACTGTAGTCAGCGTATTTATAAGCTTTTTCAGCAGAAGGGTCTGGAGTATTTGGAGCGTTCCAACTAGATATTTTTCCTTGAGTATTAAATAAATCAAAAGCACTTTGTGATAAAGTAGCTCCTTCAGGAATAGCTTCTCCTAAATTTTGTTGATACATTTCTTTATATCCTGCAGGAATAGCATATTGTTTTCCTAACATATTTGTTCCTACAGACATATTAGGATCAACTTGATGTATGTTCCCGCCATAAGCTACAAAGTTTCCTACTACATTTCCTGTAGCTTCTATAACATTTCCTGCAGCGTCTAATCTTTCGTTTCCTGTTGCTTCTGCCATTTCTCCCATACCTCCAGCAACTTGTCCTACCGCAGCTCCTGTTCCTGCAGGATTAATAAATCCTCCTGCAACTCCCCCTACAACATTACCTGCTCCTCTAATTCCGCCTACATTTTTATTTTTTTCTCCTGTAAAAAGAGCGTCAAAACCTTTATCAGTTAGGTTATCAGTAAGACCAAGAGTCACTGTATCAAGAATTCCTTCTGCAGCACCATATAATCCTGCGCCTATTCCAGCAAGAATTTCTCCGTTTCTATACACATTTCCTTGGTAAGTTTTACCTCCGTATGTTTTAAACATTTGTCCTTGTCCAAATGCAGAAGCCCCAAATTGTGGAGTTCTTTTAGGAACGACATTTTTTATTTCTAAGTTGGTTGTGTTTTTTGGCAGTTTCATATTTCTTTCAAATAATTTAGCGTCTGATACTTTAGTTCCTGGAATTTCTGTAGGAGTAAAAACATCTTTAACTACGGGTGTGGGTGCAATATTATCTTGTACTAATTTTGTTTTTTTATCTTTTGGTAATGTGTCTTTTATTTTTGATCCTAAACTTTTAAACTTTTCTATTTCTTCTGAAGATAAAAAAGGATAAGCTATAGACCCTAAAGTAGGAGCATATTTTGCAGAAGTTGCATATCCTGCATTTTTTAACTCTTTAGCAAAATCAAAAGAAGTTTCTGCTTTTAAAGCTTTTTCATATCTTTTATTAGTTTCTAAAAATGCTTTGTGTCCTAAAAAAGCAGCTATAGGATCATCAAAATTTAAAAAACTAGATTTAATTGTTTCTTTTTTGCCTGGAGTAAATTCTTCTTGAGTAGATACTGGTGCAGCAGTAGATACATTTATATTGTATTTATTTTTTAATTTATCTCTAGTTGCTTTACTATGAGATTTAATACCAAAATAATTAAATTGTCCTCCTGTTTTTGTTCCTCTAGCAGATTCTAAAGCCCATTGTGCCGCTACAATATTTGATTGAGCAGGAGTATATCCTATTGCTTCTGCTAATAACTTTGCTTCTCCAATATTAGTAGGAGCAACTTTACCAATATTATACCATTCTTGTAGTTTTTCTTTATTTACACCTTCTACATCGTAATAACTTTTAGATTCTTTTTCTTGCAGTTCTTGCATAGAACCTCCAAATTGATAAGAATTATAAGAGTCCATTACTCCACCGTTTTTCCAAGTTTTATCCCAATAAGCTTTAAAGAAAGGATTACGGAAATTTCCTTGAGCTCTGTGTCTAGCTTCAGCAGCCTCTTTTACTTTTTTATTCTTTGGTTGGTTTCTCATAGGATGGCCGTAATATTTAACTTTGCCATCTGACTTTCTAGTTACCTTATGAGTTTTACCTTTTCTGTCGTTAGATCTAGTAACTGTGTAGCCGCCAGATTTATAAATATTACCTCCGTAGGCAAAAGATTTTATTTGTTCTTCTGTCCATTTATTTCTTTCTACTAAAGGTTTTTTACCACTGTGATATCTTTTGTATTCTTTTAAAGCAGCATCTATATTATCTGTTACTACTGCCTCAGTTAATTTAGGAAATTTAGTAAGTCCTACATTATATTGATAGTCTGTTAATAGTATTTGTTTACGAGGATCTAAATTTTCAAAAGTTCCTTTTCCAAATTCTTTATCTACATGTTTTTGAGCAGAAGATTTTTTAACAGTATAGTCTTTAAGCATTAAAGCCTCGGCCTCTTCTTGAGAGAGTCCTTTAGAAAAATCTTCTCCTTTTTTTAATTTATGGCCGTATGCAATTGTTTTTTCACCTCCTTCTAAAGAAACATGCGGATACCATTTACCGTCTTTAAATCCTTTTTTAATACTGTTTTCTAAATATTTTAAATCGTCAAAGTAAGCAGACTCATTGTAACCTGGAACAACAGATTCTGTTTCTTCTAAAGGAACAGCATTTAAATTTAACTGTTCTGTTCTTGTTAATCTAGGATCTACAATAGGAATAAATTTTCCTTGCGTATCAGCTCCTAAATTAATTTTCCAATTTCCGTCTGTTCCTTTTTCATATACTGCTCCAGGTCTTCCAGGATATGTATAAAGACCGCCTCCATTTTGAAAACTAGGAGGAATCTCAGTTGTATCTCTATAAATAGGTGTTCCAAAATCTTGGTAATACATAGGAATATTAGGCGGAACCATACGTCCTCCATTTTCAAAAGTTTCTAAAGGAGTTTCCCTTACGTAACCACTTTTTGTAGGAGGTACTTGATTTATTCCAGAATAAGGATCTAATACTTGGCCGTTAGCTACTATAGGCATGCCTACATTAGACATATCTATAAGCCCGTCAGGAGAGTATATATTAAGACTTTCTTCATTACGAAAAGGAGAATCATCTCTGTAACCCATTAAACTTACAGCATTCATATTTCCTCCGTTTTGTTGGAATGCTGGAGATACACGTTTATAGTTTTCATTGGCAAAATAAGTAGCATCTTCAGGACGATCAAAAAATATAGCTTCGTCCATTCTAGGACCTGTCATTTGAAGACTTCCTTCTACGTCTTGTATATTAGGAATAGCATAATTGCCGTAACTGCCCATATAATGAGTACCTGTTCTACCATCGCCAAAATCATATGAATTATCTACAGGAGCAACCATTCTTTTAGCACTATTATTTCCAAATTCATTAGCATATGCTAATCTTGCTTTCATCATAGCATTCATAGAATCTATATTTCCTCCGTCTTGATTCCAATTAGCAGCATTACGTGCAAAGTTTGCTTGTTTAACCATTGAAGAAGAGTACCTATCTTTATTAGACATTACTTTTGAAGCAAATTCTTGTACACCCATACCACGTTTTTTAGCTTCTGCTGTAAACGTACCACGTTTTGAAGGATCTATATAAATTTTTTTCTTTGCCATTAGAATATCTGTATGTCATAATAATACAAAATTCTATCGAGAATTAGCTCACGATTGTCTGTATTATCAAAGTATAAAGTTAAAATAAAATAAGTACTTCTCAAACGATCTTGTCCAGGGCTTTTTGTATCTCTAGGTAAATGTACTCTCCACTTGTCGAATCTACGTTTAATTCTTCCTGAATCGTAATCTATTTTACCTGTGTCTTGGTATTCTGTTTCTACACGGAAAGCCGTAATAGTTTTAGTACGGTCTATATTTTTTTGATTATCTCTTACAATAGAATTAAATTCTAAAGTTCTAAGTATTTTATTAAAGTCAGCATTTTCGTTTAGTACTAACTTAATAGACATCTCTTCTGTTTTTCCATAGAACTCTCCCCAGTTACCCTTATTGTGTTGGTAAATTTCGTTGTGTTTGCTAGGATCTGCAGAAAGTAATATATCTCCGTTTTCTATATAGATTGGAGGAGTAGCACTATAACGAGAAGAGAACTGATTTACAAGCTCGTCAAATACAAGAGTAATTTTATCGTCTGGCAACAATGTAGTTACTGTAGAGTTTTGATATAGCTCTGCTACTAACACATCTTCTTTTGAAGTGTTTGTAGAAGTATAAGTAGTACTTATTATAAAGTTAGCTCCTCCGTAAGTTACTATTTCACCTTCAGAATACAAAGTGTTTCCGTTTAACTCAGAGGCTTTCCAAGTACCTAAGAAAGTAAATAATATTTCATTATTAACTCTGTCTCTAGTAGTATGCACACCCGCTCCTAATATAGGATTGTCTCCTGCATTTTCTTTACGTAAAGAAATATTTCCGTTAAAGTTTTTTAGTAAACCGTGAAGTCCTTTCATTTCTGATAAAGGTTCTGATGATCCAGATATTCTAAAAATCTTTTTATGTGTTCCGTCAAAATAATATATTCCCGATTCTAAATCTTTTACTGACCATTGGTGTATACTTCCATATTTAGTAGAAAGATAAGTATGGTCATTAAATCCTTTTGCAGATCCTAACTCTGTAGGAATACCGTCTCCAGGTGAAGATATCGCTCTAGGGTTAATAGAATATGCTCCTACAGCTTTATCTTGGAAATAGTATACGTTATCTCTCCAAGTAATTATTTTATTTATAGGTCCGTAATCATCTACGTCGTAGTAATCGTTTACCCCAAAAGAAGTCCAAGAATCTACAGTTTCTGAATTTATCTTTACTTGTGATATATAAGCTCTAATGTCGTTTACATTTCCTAAAGAATTAAAAGCTGGAGGTTTTGTAAAGAATGATACATCATCGTTTTCAGAAGAATATACTGTATTGTAAACATCTTTATACATAGCTTTTTGTCCTGCAGTATTTGCTTTACCCCAAGTAGTAGTGCTATTATTATTTTCTTGTCTCCAAATAGTAGAATTTACTCCAGAAGAACCTCCTGCAACATCAAACGTAACTTCTCTTTTTACATCTGCTCCGTAAGACAGTTCTCCGTTAACTGCAGTTTCTACTACAAAACAAAGAGTAGAAGTTCTGTTTTCGTTAAACTCTTGTTTTACATTTGAGTTACTTAAAGCGTTTTGATAAAATTTATCCCATAGCCAAGCTGTACTTTCCTGGAAAGTAAACATGTGTAGAAATATATCTCCACCAAAAACTTTAGGATTTAAGTTAGCTACTGATATAATAGGCGAAGCAGGTTGGAAAATATTTCCTGATAAAATATCTGCAGTGTAGCCACCATAAATTTCTTGTTTAGGAAGTAGTATATCTATTATAGGAGTACTAGTATAGTTTTCTTGTATTAAACCTTTATTTAAAGGAGCAAAAGTTTGGTTAACTGCTCTTACAGGCCCACTACCTACAGTAGTTCCTGTATTAAAAGCATGGTTAGTAACAGTTTGTGTTACTGGAGACCCTGTTAAAGGATTAGTATCTATTTTAGACAAAGACCCTGTAATACCTGTAGCTCCTTTATGAAAAATAGTTTGATGAGGCTGAGTAGGACTACTTGCTTCGTGATCATTTAATCCTGCACCTGCGTTTCCTAAATAAGTAAAAAAGTTTCTAAAATAAAGATTACTATTTACTCCTACATCATCATATCCTAAATAAGGCCCCCAAGCAGTAGTTAACTCTGTGCTCATTACAGAATCTGATTGTGCACTATTAGAAAAATCTACTACGTTTAATTCATTCCATTGTTTAACATACTCAATAGCTTTAGTAGAAGTATCTTTATCTACTTGTCCTACAGACCTTAATTTACGTCTGTGGTCTTCTATTTTTGCTCCTAAGTTTTCTGTAGTTGCAGGAGCAGAGTAAACTATGTCAAAAGATTTTATACTTCCTTCAGCAACATTATTATCAGTAAATATTTGTCCTACTCCTGCAGTAGAAACTACTGAATTAATGTTAGAAAAATATTGCCCATATCTTCCTGTCATTAGTAAACAAGAATTTTGATCTATAGAATTTCTAACTGCATTAAAATTATAAGATACGTCGGGAGAATAAAAAGTAGCATATGCACCAAATACTTTAAAAGGATTGCTTAATATATGATTATTATTAATAGTTGCAAAGTTACCACTTATCCCATATCCAGGAAATTCTTGGGCATCTGCTGCATTAGATCTTCTTTGATGATAAGTAAAGTGGTGCAGTATTTCCTCGCTATAATTAGGTCCTCCTAAATTATAACCTCCGTTATTAGCAGGATCGTCAGCAGATCCTCCTCCTCCATCATTACTAGTAATATCAAATTTCATTCCTACTTTCATAATACCAGAACACAAACGTCTAGTATCTGAAATAGATCTTTTAACTCTTACTATTTGATAGCTTTCTATTTCATTAAGTAAGCTAGGACAAGTACTAAAGTCTACATTAAATTCTATTCCCAAAGCATAAGCTGTAGTATCTACAGAAACAGGAAGATTAGAATTTGTTTCTAAACTAGTAGGAAAAAAATTAGTTCCTGAAGAGTTATTTACAGAATCTTCATCAGAAATATCTGGAAATTTAATGTCTCCTATAAACTCTGTAAAAGATGCTTCTCCTTTTTTATTATAAAATACAATACCAAATCTATATGTTTCTCCTCTTTTGTAACCTTTTAAAAGTCCAGACACAAAAGGAGATGCCATGTTTTCCCAGGTATTATTGGCATAATTTCCGTATCCATCATTTAAATTAACTAATACAGTTCCTATATGATTATTATTAGGAAATTCACAAGAAGCTACATTATCTATAAGGTAAGGCTGTAAATGAAAATTATATTCTATGTTAGGCCCTGTTCCTCCTAAACGTGTTCCATTCGATTGAAATTTATATTGGCTATTGTCGTGCCAAGTTTGTTCCCAATGAGCATCTATATTATAGTCAACATTAAAAGCATTGGCTAATTTAGCAATTTCTTGTTGTGCAGGAGTTCCTACAACAGGATTTGGAAGAGACCCTGTAGAATTATGTCTAGGAACTTTAGCGTCAAAACTTTCTGTATCAGGAATTAAATCGTTTATATCAAAATTAGATCCTTTTATATTTGCGGCTACTAAAGAATTATCTTTTTGAGTTATACTTTTTGCAGTTACAAAAGGGTAGTTTTTTACTGTGTATTCTGCAATATCTAAAGGAACAATTGTGTTCTCAGTTCCTGTGTGTACAAATGTTACAGAAGCAGCTCCATTAATTCCTTTTGTTTCTACAGAAAAAACTTCTGATGTTCCTGTTAAATCTTCATGTAGTATATGAATTAGTTCAATAGTGTCAAAATGAGAATAGTTAGAAGTATCTATTGTTATTTGTAAAGATTTCCCAGAGTTAGTGCCTTTTTTATCTCCAGTATAAGTTCTACTTTGTAACGCAGATTCGGTCTCTGAAGTAGTGTGTATTAAATTTCCTGGAGGAGATATTAAAGTTTGTTTACCGTCTACAGTAGTTAATCTATAAGCATATTGATTAATACCCACAAGTAAAGAACCCCCGCCTAAAACATTTTTTAATAGAGGCTGTTCAAATTTTACACTAGGAAAACTATCTATAAGTCCAGGTGTAAGAGTAGATAAAGCAATGTCTTTAATATTTAAAGATCGTATATAATTATTATAGTCTACCCAGTAAACTCTTTGTATATTACTATTTTCATATCTTCCTACAGCTTCTATAGGAAATTCTTTTTTAAATTTTAAAGAATTGTTTTTATAAATTAAAGTAAGTCCTCCAATAAGTTGTTGCTCATCATCAGAATATTCTATACTGTATATCCAACCATTTTGTCCACCGTCGTCTGCAACAAATAATATAATAGTATTTCTTATAGAAGTGCTTCCTATTATTTCTGGGGTTCCGTTTACTACTAAATCTGGGTCACTAACAGGTATTGTAAAATATTTTTTATTTCCTTTAATATTAGTAATACATCCTTGCGACTCTCCTGTGTCAGTAGTAATTCTAACATCTAGTGCGTCTATGTAGAGACCACCGCTAATACTGTCTCTTGCAGTATCGGAGTTTAAACCTTTATATACATTAACGGCTCTTTTCATTTTTATCCAGAAATAATTTTGTTAGGGCTTGATGTTCCTGATGATGACATATCTCTAAAGTTACGTTGTTCTGGTAACTGAAGATTAGCAAAGAAAGAAGCATGAGCTTGTATATCAGGTATAGTTCTAACTATTGCGTTTTTACTAGACTCTGCTTGATCTACGTTCTGATCTAGTTTAGATTGATTTACTGCTTGTGCAAAGTACCAATCTCTATCTTGCATAATTTCCATATAGAAATCTTTATCAATAGAGTTTGTACGTCTAAGTTTTCTTGCTGTTTTCCAGGCAAGATGATGAGACGCTGCTTCTAACCAAGCTTGTTCTGCAGGAATTAAAGGAGCTCCGTCTGCATCAACAGGCAAAGACTCTATAGCCATAGAAACAAATCCACTACTAAAAGAAGTAAATATATAACCGTTTTCTACTGTATATGTGTCAGCAGATTGCGTAGTATAATCTCTATCGTCTTTATGGTATTGTTTATGAAAATGATCTGTTGCCCATCTCATAGGCACCATATTTCCTTTACCGCATTTAGCTTCTTCTAAATTATCGACTCCTCCTAATCTTGCAGTTTGTACAATCTTATACAAATTCATAGGAAGTTCTCCACGTCCGTCACAAATAGGAATATATACAACATCATTGATCATTACTATTCCGACTTTAGTTTGCGCCATAAATTCTGCTAACCACTCCATTCCTGAGTCGTCGTCTATTTCAAAACCAAAATCACGGATCTGTTTATCCATGATTGCTTTATATGATACTGTATTTCCTGTGTACATCTTAGTTCTCTTCTAAAAAGGTTTGTAATTTATCCGCAAGACTTTTTTCTTCCATAGGATTTTCAAAATGAACAGTTACAGTATCGTCGTATTTCCACGATCCTTTGTCGTCCATATAGTGTTTAGTTACAGTTTTAATAAAACCGTTTTCTACTTCTCTAACACAAACTTTTGTACTTGATCCGTCTTCAAATTTTTCTGAATTTTCCCAAGACTTTGTTGATTTACTTTCCATCATTTTTTTTTAATTTTGGTTTTACCCGTAATAAAATACTGTTCTATGAGGATCTTTTACTACCTCTGCTATTAATCTAGAATACTGACGAGAAGGAATAAACTTATATAATCCTCTGTATTTTACTACAGAAGTAAGTTTGTCCCAAAGATGCTGATAAAACTCTCCTTTTGTATGATCATTTTCATGATATAAAACAGGTTTGTTTTTAATCTTCTTCAGTTCTTCTTTTGTTTTACCAGGATACTTTACCTTCCAATAATCTAGGGTCTTCTTCCAATCTACTCTTAGTGTCTTGGCTCTATTACCTTCTTTATCGAAAAAATGAAGTTTCTTAGCTTGTATTCTAATAAAACCTAGTTTCCCAAGTTTTAATTCCATATTTTCTTTTACGATAGCTTCACTAAATGTAGTAAGCAAATCTTTTAAAAAAGCAGAATATTCTTTTCTGTCTAAACGACTAAAAGTAGTATTCTTCCTATAATGGCTATAAAAATTATATTTTTTTATATCCGCTTTGTGTTTTCCTTTCCCCCTTATTGGTTCCACTATTATATTATTTAGATTGTACTGGCGCTGTTCCGTCTGCTAAATCATCTTGTGCATTTCCAGAGTCGTCTTGTGGGACTTGTCTTTTTTGGAAAAGTTGCTGTAACACTTGTTGTTTAACATATGTCCACATCCATTGATTTAATGGATAAACATCGTCAGGAGACCAGCAGATATTGTTTTCGCTGCAATCTAAAAATTCTGCAATAGCAGTAGGATCTTCAAAGATTCCACGAATAGTAACTTTTTTCAAAAGAAGCTTTGCAGGATTTTTAGATATTACGTATAAGTAATTATCGTATAAAAATGCATAGACGGTATTATGTGTAGTTCTACCGTGTCCTACAAAAGGAACTCTATCGTAATCTATTAAGTTAAATCTTTTTGCTGTAATAATTACAGGACCGACAGACGTAATAGCTTTGCTGTGATGAAATTCTATTGTATTAGGAATTTTACGTTTAGTACGTAAAATTTTACACCCTACTGGTATGTTTGCACAAGGACAATTGTTAGGATCTACTAATTCTAAATCCTCACAAAATGATTGCTGAACATTAGGGTCTACTTCTCTTGTTCTGTTATATTCGTTTCTGATATATAAAGATCGTTGTTCATTAATTAAATCTGTATAGTACAGTGTACTAAAGATTGAATCTGAATTATTAATATTCAAAGCTTCGTCTAACTGACTATGTAAATCTACTAATGGTAACATTATACAAATATATTAAAAATTACGTTATGTTATTTGCTATTTTATATGTATTAAAATCAACAAATGATTTATGACTAAGTTTAAATGATGTGCCGCATTTGTCGTCTGTGCAGCTCATGTAGTGTCTTATTGTTCCTGCCATTGTTCTATACTGTTTACGATGTCTTCCTATTTTACCACATTCAGGACAGAAAAACTTTCCAGGAACTGCTTTAATTCCTAAAATACTAATATGTTCTGAATGATAGTGCATATTAGGTTTAACATATGGCCTTAATTTATTAAACACTGCTTCTAAAGAAGTAATGTCTCCGTCTCCATAATATAATAAATGCTCAAATGCTTCAGGACATTTTTTAAATACTACATCTTTCCAAGTATCTAATCCTCCCGCATCTTTTTTTGCTTCTAGATTATAATATTTACAAATTTCTTTAAGACTAAAACTAGGCAAATTAAGATAAGACTTTGCTAATTTATATGTATCTATTTCATTGTAATCAGGTCTCATAGGTATTCCATGATACAAAGCTCGTGTTCTTACCCAAGGAGTGTCAAACTTTTTTCCGTTATGAGTAACTATTTCATCTGCTTTCTCAAATTGTTTTAGCAGTTTTTTTATTAAAGATTTGTCACATTGTTTTTCTAGACCCCAATGAGCATGGTGCACTTCTTCTTCTTCACCTTCCCATTTCCAGTGTGCAGAAATAATTTTAGCGTAGTCTGTAATTTGTTCAGGACCAATTCTTTGATTATAACCAGGTCTCCAAAAGTGCCCTTTACAAAATGATGTTTCGATGTCGTAAAATAATCTGTGTCTCTTCATAACTTTTCTCCTTAATTATATAACAAAACTATTTTGTTATTTGATATGACGTAAATGCTCCTAATAAAATTCCTGCTGCTAAAGAAGTCAATTGTCTATTATACCATTTTTTTTGTTTTTTAAAAGTATAGGTAGATATACCATCTACTTTCATATACGGATTACTATTAGTAACTACCACTATAGAATTTTTAGGTTTGTACCACTTTTCTTTTTTATCTGTTAAAGTTACTCCTAAACGATTAGGGAACTTTAAAGAATTAAAAGTTAATCCAGTATTAGTCATTGTAATATTAAAATCGTAAAAAGGTTTTGTAACATTAATAGTAGTATCAAAATTACAATCTGTAAGATATACGGGAACTTCTACTGAATCTATTTGTATACGTTCTGTAATAATAGTAGTAGATTTAACGTTCTTTAGTTTTAGTTCTAAATTTTCTATGTACGTCAGCAGAGTGTCCTGAACGATCTTCAAATCTTCAGGAGACACTGCCAGCGAGTTGTTATAGTTAACAACCGTTCCTTTTTTAGTAGTATAATTTTTTACAGTGTGTTTGTATTCTAAAAGCTTTTCGATACGAGATTTATCAGCGTTATTTTGGACGCAGCTTTTAAAATATAAAAAGCAAATTAATATAATTATTGCTATAAATATGTAGTTACTGAACTTATTTAAAAGTGTAAACATGCTGTAAATATACAAATTCTATTTTTTAGTAGTCATTCTTTTAATAGACGACAACCTTTTTTCTCTTTGTATTTTATTAATAGTATATCCAGCAACCAGAAATTCTACACTAGCCCACATAATAAATTCGTATACATCTAGAGTGTCTATTTTTTTAATTAAAAAGAAAACCATACCTACCTGAGCAATAATAAAAGCAAGACCTGATTCTATTCTTTTTTTAGAAAAATAAGAGGGTTCATCAGAATATAGTTTTATAAGCTCTCTTATAAACCATTTTATACTTGTCCATCCAATAAATGTTTTAGGTAATTTCATAACTAATTATTTTACATTATATAACCTGCCTTCTAAAAAAGATATTCTTTCTCTAGATTGTAGTAATTTATTTTCTTGTTTTTCTTTATACTTATTAAACTCTTCTAAACTATTTATAAGACGTTTGTTTGTTTCTTTAAATTTTTCTTGCTGCAGTTTATTTTCTTTTTCAATGTTTTCTAATACTTTGTTAAACATTGTTTCTGCATAAGACTTAGAAGCTTTTATATCTTTTTCTTGTTTAATATTAGTTTTTAGATTTACTTGTATTTGATACCACTCTGTTCCGATTGTAAAAATTAAAAAAAACAAGCCTATTAGTAATTTGCTAATACTGCTAATATTACCCGCCCAAGTACTTGTTTTTTCTATAAAGTTTTTCAATGCTCACAGTTATTTAGAGTCTTTGTTTTTTTCTTTTTCAACAACTTCTAAATTTAGTCTTTTGGCTATTAATGGAATAAAACCATTCATCTTCCATCCTAATCTTACAAAATTTTCTACGTTAGATATAAATAAAGCAATCAATACGTAGTTGTAAAATACATAATGTAAATACCCGTAGATATTTATATTTATTCCAAATATAGGTTTGTTAGGTATATAGATAGCGCAAATGTTCATAGACCCTATCATAACTGCGTATACTCCTAATTTAAACCATCCTTTTTGAAATTTAGAAGATTTAAATCCTTTACCTTCTCTTTTAGATGCTTTTATACCTGTATATAATTCTAAAAAAAATAAAATACATAGTACTAAAAATACTACAATATGAATTCCAAAAATTTGTTCAAATATTACTGACACTGTTCCTAATACACCTGCTAAAGGTGCTGCCCAAGAAAAACTTTCTGGGTGAAATAAACTTTCTTTCATATGCTGTACACTGTCATATCCGTTAGAAATAGCCGTGTATTTAAATAATTTTATCATAGTTATAGTGTAAAAATTTAGCAGAAACAAATGCTCCTGCTAAATTAATATTCTTATTCTTTGTTAGCTTCTTTCAAAGCCTCAAGCTCTGTATACATAGCTAAAAGTTCTGCTTCTTTTTGAGCAATAATTTCTTCTGCAGTTAATTCATTTTCTACTTCATGAAATTTAACTTCTACTAATCCGTCTTGATTGTAGATTTCTTCTCTTATTTGTGACATATTTTTATTTTTTTATAGTTGAATAAGTACTGCCGCCCAAGGCCCATAATCAAATGTATTAACCCCCGATATACTCGGAGCTCCAAGTGAATACGCTCTACCAAATTGTTTTAAAATTGTGACTATATTGGAACTAAAATATCCGACTGGAATTAAATTTTCCTTTTTTAATCCTCTTACCGTTACACTACAATTAGCTTGAAAACCTAACCAATAAACCTCACCCGCAGTAAAAGTGAATGCAGTTGTTGCGGTTTTTATGCCCGTTGTTGACATATCTAAATCAGTACTTGAATACAATAAATTACCAGGTCTTTTATCGTTTGAAGTTGGATGGTTATTGTCATAAACCATAATCCTACCTAATCCCGTTTGTGCAGTCTGAACATCAATCTTTAATGATGCAGTTGTAAATGTTGACATTGGTATGTATTGAGTGAATAACATTTCATCAACAACCATTGTATTATTTTGAAAAGTACCGCCCGTAATAGCCGCTGAAGTAGGCCAATTAAACATTGTTCCAGGGTTTGGAGTTTGAAGTCCACCCGCCGAACCGCCACCGCCTGAAATAGCTAAATCACCACTACCCAAAACCGAACTTCCGTTAACAGTTTTAATATTAGTTCCGCTTACTAAAGTATCTTGTTTTCCTTCAACAGATAAAGGATCTGAAGCAGTACCGTCACCTGATAAAGAAGCATCTGTACTAATAGTAGTTTCTTCTGATACAGGAACTGATTTGTTATTTACATCTTTGTAATATAATTTTTTATCTAAAATACTTTTAAATATTTCTATTCCTCTTTTAGTTTCTCTTCTGGCTTCAGAAGGTTTTTTCTTAAAAACATTAAGTCCCATTTTATTTAAATTTTAATTTGTTTCTTTTAATTCGTTAAGCTTGGCGTGTATCTTTAAAGACCTGTTTCTGTTTTTAAGAAATCTCTTAAAGTAGATTCAGTGTAAGATACTCCATCATTATCTGTATATGTAGCAGATTCAGAAATAGGTATTATAATTTCTCTTTCTCCAATTTCGTCAGTAATAATAAAATTATTATACTGCTCTCTATATATAGAAGACAGAGGAAACTGCAAACTATTAGCAGTATTAATTACTATTAAATAATTTCCAGATTTATATATTTGTTTCATTATTTGTGACTTTATGTATTATTATTTTACTTCGTATTGTTCTAATGCTTCCATTGCTTTAGACATTAAATTTGACTCCCCCTCATAATTAAGATTATCAGCAGGAATATCGGATAACTCTACTCCGTAAAGTTTACTATTATCAGTTTCAAGAGTTACTGATAATGATATACTCATACTAGGAACATTAATTTTAATATCAGCATCATTAACAGTAATAGTTGGATCAACTATTTCAGAGTTGAATTGTGGAAATTTGTAAGTTGCCATTTTTATTTATTTTTTTTAAATTATGTTAGTGTTGTTCCTGATACTGTGAAATCTCTTACTGGGCAAATATTATAGATGTTTGTTAGTGACGTATATCTAATTCCACCAGTAAAATTTTGTGCATAATATGCGTTACTTGTTGAAAAGCTAAGTCTGGTAGAACTCCAGAAAACGGAAGATTGACCTCCACCAGTTTGTAATGTAAATGGAAAATAAGCTATAAGTTTGTTGCCAGTTACTCCATGATTAAAAATGTTAAAGATTTCATTAATATTTGGAAGTCTCCAGCCACTTGTAAAACTTCCAACAGACCAAGATAAAGCTGTATCTATTGCGTCATTCCAATTATAAGTTAAGAATGTAGCATCTCCATAACCTAAAACAGTTGTTCCGTCATAGGTTGACCAATCAATAAATATTTTATCACTATATACTTGAGTACCTAATACGTCTGTGAAGCGGCTAGTATTACCGAATGGATTATTACTAGCAAGAGTAAAAAAGTCTGTTGCTCTTCCAGCTTCTAAATCACCATCGTCTCCAGTCCTAAAAGAAGTTGTTAATCCACTCTTCATTAGAGTTGCCCCAACAGAACCTCCGCCACCTCCGCCACCTCCAGAACTAGCAGGAGAAGATGTATTAGTAATTAAAAAATCTCTTAAAGTACTTTCTGTATAAGCTGTAGCAGAATCGTCAGTATAATTAACAGCATCTGAAATAGGAATAGTAACTCTATTTACTTTGTCAATAATTATAAAATT
>OBMK010001026.1_pt1 | contig 24742 bp, 30 predicted proteins | sample 1539081 | NCBI WGS metagenome assembly OBMK01 (sample SAMEA3355528, study PRJEB22509) | marine metagenome | biome: marine; feature: river plume; material: water | place: USA | collected 2010-08-07 | depth 0.5 m | reverse complement strand
TGGAGGTATTCTTAAATTTGTTATAGGTTGCTTGTCTTTAATTTTGCTCTGTTGGTATTTGTCTAGGCGTATAGCCTTTTGTAAATTCATGGAAGTCATTTCTTAAAAATCTCTCCTTTAAGTCTTTAGCGGTCCTGAGTATGTTTCGCCAACTCCATTCCTCGTTATTGTTCTTTTTCGCTTTGTGCTTATCTACCCATTTGCAGAGTTCCACTATCATAGGTGGGTTAATTTCTTTTCTACTCAGCATTTCCTCCATGTGAACTGCTGCTGCTTGAATTTCAGGCTCAGTCGCCATGATGCCTGCTGTCCAATTCCTAACGCCTTCATGGAAGAACTTAGCTAGTTGGTACGGGTCTGAATGTTGCTCATACGCTGATATTAGCTTTTCGTTTCCAATGAAATCCAAGAACACCTCTTCTTTAAAAAACCTAGCAGTAGACTTAATGTATTTAGGATCTTGACCAATCATTTTTTTAGCGTATCCATTTGTGCCTAGCAATACCTTCTCAAATGTGTGATCTTTTATGGCAGACTGAACTGATTTGTTTGCAATTTCCCCTCCATTGTTGAGTGGGTAGGCTCTCCTTATCTCGCTTATTTGATCCCTAATTATCTTCGCCTTGCCAAGTGTTTCAGCGGTTTGTGATGTAGCCTTGTTCTTTATCTGCAAATCCTCAGTGTGAGTGACTATTGATGTTTGATTTTTGCTTGAGCCAATGTCTGACCATTCAATCCCGTAAGATTGGAGCCTCCTATTAACGCTTTGATGCTGCTTAGATGAGCCAGGTGTAGCGCCATATTGAAATGATATGAAAGTAGGGATAAAAATCTTATCCTTTTCTATACACTCGATCTTACCTTCAAATGCTAGCATTACCTTGTCTTGCTCGTACTTGTTACCAATGACAAAGCTTGCCATTTCAAAATCAACATCCCATATACCGCAGTAGTCACAATTGGTACAGATGTAATGCCAAAACAATTTCATCTTAGGGTCTAGTTTCCTAAACCAAGCTTTCTTCCATTGATCTGTGTCAGTGAATCTTTTAGGCATCGTCTAACTCCATGATTGACTTAAATGTTGAATGAAAATTACGAACTATGTCTACATTTTCTTCATGGAGACCTAATTGTTGAAACATAAAGTGATCTGAAAGATTACCGCAAATGTATAGCAGCGTCTTGATTTCCTCAAGATTCATTTTGATTGTGATTTGTGTGTCTTTAATTTCCATCTTTTTCCTCCTGATCTAGATACTCCATAAACTCTCCGTGAGGGTCGTAGCCTTCTATTCCATCCATCAACTCCCGCAAGAGTTCTTCTAATTCCATTTTTATCCGTCTATCTGATTCAGCTTGCTTGTTCATCATAAAAAGCTTTACTTCCAAGTAAACACATAGTATAAACATTGCCAATAATAGTAGTATCATCATTTGTATATCTCCTGTTTAGGGTAATATAGCTCATTACCCTAATTGTTGTCAAGTTAATATTGAAAAATCTATTTCAAGTTGTGATGGGTCAATATTTGACTCACGGATTATTACCTTATAATCTTGTTCTAATTTTTTCCTGTTTGGGTTTCCCAATATAGGGTACACTTCTACAACCTTTCTAGCAGCTCTAGTGTAGCTTTCTATTTTGAACACCCCATTTACGAAATCATTTACAAAGTGCGTTGAACTCCCTCCATGCTTAGTTCTCCACATCAAAAACACTAGAGTGTTCTTGTTACTCCTAGCTTCGGGATACTTACAGAGTACTTCATGAGCTAGTTTCATTATCCCTTTAAACTCACCAATTTTTTTATTTAACTGCTTGTTCGACTGCATCTCTAATCTCCTTTTTCAGCAATGTTCTTATCTCGTCTTTAAGTCCCATTAATATCTCACTCCTTATCTGCTCTTGTGTTTTAGCTTTCTCAATAGCGTCACGAACATCTAATAAGAATTTCATAGTGATTTTAGACGTGTTCAATATGTCATCGTGACCGATGAGCTTGCAAATGTCTCTAGCAACTTCAGATTTATTTTGAATCACTCAATACTCCTGTGTTAGCATTATAGTTGTGATAGGCTTGCCATCTGTAAATTTCTCTGTAATGATGAATATCTCTGCATTACGTTCTTTGTTGATGAACTTTGCTACGATCCTAGAAAATTCTAACTTTGAATCAAAAGCTCTATCGTTTAGCATGTGATCATCGGGGTGCGTGTCTCCCCAGTCTTTTCTTCCCATACGGGTAAGACATTCTGCTAGCCAATTTGCATCAGCCGTGCTAGAAAAAACACTAAACACCCCATCTGTCACAGTTACCCTGTTACTAATCATTTGTTTTCACTCCGTAGATTTCAAATTGATTTCTCAGCCAATTTTTAGATGACTCTTTAGTTGCAAAGGGGGACCAATCATTTCCGTTTGTCCCTATGTAGATTTGATCTGACGTATCAAGTTTAGCTAGTTTGCAATCGCTATAATCTTGTGTAGCTCCTTGTCCCGAAAAAGTACCATAATAATTTGTGTGAAAATCAAGAGACTCGTGCTCTCTAGCGGAAAACCCTACTACTCTGTGCATAGCAGGAGATACCAAGCAAAAACCTAAACGATCTTTATCAATCGGTTGGTCTTCCGATTTTAAAGGGAATCTCATGTCAATTTGGCCTCCATAAGAGCAGCATTTCCCTAAGTGTCCCCCATCTATCCTTACTCGGTAGCCTGATAACTCTAAAGCTTCGACTAGCGCTAGAACAGCTGCGCCTCTGTTTGCGATTTTTGTCTTAGTTATCTTTGATAAAAACCCTGTGTGGATAAAGATTTTTACAATTTTCCCAGGTCTCTTGAGTTTTCTTCGCCTAGATAGATTCATAGACCTTGGGTTGTTAGTTAGATAGTTTGACATATTCACTCGCTGTCCGTGGTAGGAGGGAGAGGTCTTTTTTCTTAGCGCTGTGTCTCCGAACTCAATCGTAAACATATCTGTAACTTTTTTAGCAATTTCCCAACCCTTTTTCCATCCTTGTGAAGCTTGCTTCATACCCTCCTCATAAGTGGCTCCATTGAATCGTTCTTTTGCTTCTTTCCTGACAGATTTATTGCCATATTCATCATTGACTTCAGCAGGTAAGGGCGACTGAGCATAACTAAGATATTCGTCAAAGCCTCTAAAGGTTCTTCTTATGTATTTGTTATTTTGGTGAACTATCATTATACTTCTCCTTTCTTTGCTGCCATAATATCTGAGGCTTCGTCTGCAACTTTTTTCTTTGTAGCTGCATCCAATCCTTTATATACAAGCATCTCAAACACCTCCCTGTGTTTAAATCCCATAGACAATAGCTTTTCGCCTCGTAAAGTAGCACGCATTGATACAATCAACTGAATCGTACCATCAAAGGAGCGAACCGCTTCCCGTAGGCCCTGCACTAAATAGCACCATTCTTTGTTGCTTGCAATTGCTAACTCAAGGTTGTTGTCAATATCCCATTCTAGAACGTCAAAGCGATCTAAAGTAGATGCGTCAAGCTCATTGGCTCCAACGTATTGCCTTGATGCGCCCCTGCCGTAAGTGTTACCGCAAGCTATACACTTGAAATCATCATGCTTTTTGACGATCTCATTGTTTGGAAACTCGAATCGGTCATTTGCTAGCATCGCATTAAGTGAGGTCATGGCGTTTGCTCCGCCTTTCTCCATCTCGTCAACGATTAGCGCACCTCCGTTCTTATAGAGATCATAAGCTACGCCAGGGACGTATTTACCATTGGCATCGTTGTACCCTACAAAGTTGAACGAGTCCGTCATCTCGTTACAAGCAATTAATCCGTATTTAATATCTAGCGCTTCAGCTACATTGAATCCTGCCGTGGTCTTACCTGACCCTGCCTCCCCAACTAGGAATGCGTTCCCTCCACTTGCTAGAATCTTGAGCAGCTTCTCAAAATTCTCATGCTGCGCCCCGATAATCTTTGGCTCAATGTTGGGCAAGGAGATCTGAATCTCTCTCGGTTTTAGCCCTTGAACCTCAGCTTGGATTAGTTTTCGCACTGCCTCTTCGTCAATGCCTTGAGGTTGTGTGTACTTTTGCATGATAAATGCCATTTCTTCGGCTAGTCCTTGTGGTGCTACTGCTGGTGTCATTGTAGGCTCCTGTGTTGGTTGTGGTTCAGTTTGTTTAATGTGTTGTAATTGCTCTCTAGAAATCTCTAGTGATTCTTTAAATGATTCTGAAAAACTAGGTTTCTCAATATCGGATTGCCAATGGGTGTACTTATTGTGATGCCCATGAATAGCATAGATACAAGACTCTTTGTCCATAAACGCTATAAATGTCCCCTTGTAGCCAAGGTGTCTTACTTCGGATCGCAAATTAGAAACGCCCTCATCTTTGAGAGCGTCATAGGTTTGGCATAGGTGTTCAAATACTAGGTTAGTCATCATCGTCTTCCTCTTTGTCTTTCTTCATTGATTCAATTAGCTGCTCCATAACTTCCTTAGGGTCAGCCCTTTTTATTTGTGCATCAATAGTGTCTTTAAACAGCGTGTCAATTCCATCGTACAGACGTTTGCTTTCCTCTATATTAATGTCATTGATAAAATGTATTTTCACGAACATGTGCTGAAACATATTTAAGAATCTGACTTCATCAGACACGTCAGGGGCAATGTTGCATCTAGCACGGGACACTGTTTTAACGCCTTCGGGAGCGTCTTTTGTTAGCATGTAGCTGAAGTTGTACCCTAACTTCTTGCATACATCTTCAAACCTTCTGGTAAGCTCGTTTAGCACGTCCATCTCAGCACCATCTGATGATACTAAGTTGGTAATACTTTCTATTTCTTCTTTCACATTGTAACTCATAAATTCTCCTTTTTTGAATTGAGTTATACATAATACTTATACATTTTAATATACATATACATATACATGTACATTAGGGAGTCCTAGAACTCCTCGGGCAGACTATCGGCAGGGTTCCGAAACTCTTCAAACCTGTCTTCGTCCCAAATATCTAGAAACCAATCAAGATCTTCTTCAGTGACGATATATTCTTGACTCATGCTATTAGCTCCTGTTTTAGTTTTTGTCTAGTAACTTTGTTCGCTAACCTCTTAAAGAACTTGATACGTTTTCTATTGTAGTTTAGGCCTTTGCAGTCTTTAATGTTCCAAGACTCGTATAGTTTTTTGTAGCTCATGCGAATATCCCCATAAACCCCTCTTTAGTTGTAGGCAAAGGGATTGATTCAGTATTTACTTTTTCAGCCGCACTAGAACATGCGCTACTACAATATGAGCGCTTTTTTCTAGGCATTGATCTATTTACAATAATACCATCACCTTTTTCAATGACGTTATCACAATAATTACATTTACTTTTAAATCTAGCAACCATCATCTTCATGCTAATTCTCCCATCTTGAAACCTGATGTACTTTAAAATCTAGCGCATCGTTGAGGGCTAGCATACACTTTTCAATCTGCTTTTCAGTGGCTACTCGATTGTAATCCTTGAAAAATTTAGCTGTTTCCGTGCCTGTGTCTTGGAAAGCATAGCGATCCATTGCACCATTGGCGTAAATTTGAATGATTTTGATTATATCAAAGCCGCCTTCGGGTACTGATACTACCTCTGAGATAGCTTTGATTGATTTGTGTTCTGAATTGTAGTACCAGACTTTAGTTTCTTTTTTCATCTTGGTTCTCCTAGAATAATAAAGTTCCATGTTCATTTACATTGTAAATATCTTTGCTAAAGTTCTTTTTAGCGTGTAATTTAGACGGATTAGGCGCATGGCCTGATGGTTTCTTCTTCTTTTTGGTTCTGCCTCTAGCACGCATTGAGCCTACTTGTATGGTAGTTGCAAGCAGCTCTTTGTTCGCTCGCTCGTTAGCAAAATGAGTAGACCTAGATCTTTTTGCTTGGTCTTTGTGCATTGAGAAATCCGTATCATACTTTTGTGTAATCACGTTTATGGTTAGCTTACCCATTGGTGAGCTATAATGTTTTTTGACTGAGTTCTGCATGCTAACCTCTCACGATTTTCAATGTTTTTTCGCTCGTAAGGACTAGCTCGTAAGCTTCGCCCCATTCCATAAAGTCTTTGTTTAAAGCTTGCAAGGTGCTTGAGAGCGGTGCTTCAACGTACTTCGTACCACAATAGAATCCATCTACTGAGTACTTGTCAAAGTAATTCGGTGTATCCAGGATTAGATAGCACCCATCCACATAGCTGTTATCTTCGCAGTAGCTCTCAATTGCTTTTTCGGTCATTGGTATTGGTGTCATAGAATTGTCCTTTGGTTTCTATATGTCACGATTCACCTAATATGAATCAACAAAGGCCCTAACATGTAGCTAAGGCCTTTGGTGTTCACACTATGGATTATACTCTATGCTATCGTAGTTGTAAGCTACTACACACATAGAGTTCGCAGTGATTACCCCAAGAAGGAACTATGGAATTACCGACACGACTGTAAGCTTCTCTTTAGGGAACATCGGTGTACCGATCTCCGAGACTTCTAGCTTGTATTTCTACCTATCGTTTCATCGTACCATTTGAGTATTCTCGCAAGTAATCACACAACACTCAGTAGTTTTAGTTTTTGGTCTACTGAGTTGTAAAGATCTATTTTTGGGCGTACCTCGGGCGTATTGGTGCTAGCCTACACACGGGTTTGCTTAGTTCATAGATCAGGAACTAGAACGAGATCAGGCGCTCTATAACGTTTACTCAAAGTTTAAATTACACGGGGTCAGACGATCAAATCTAACAGCCTCAGCAAAGAGTAAGGTATTTCAACCTACGTTTAAGCTCATCGCCTAAACGTAACATGTTCCATATTTCCAACGATTTGTGGCAAACGAGTCTGAGTGATTCGGTCCTTAACCGCATACCTAAAAGGTAACGGCCTACGTTAATCTCTCACCTATTCCAAGGCGGATTTATCAAGACTTTCCAATTCCACGAGCTATTGACGCTCAAAAGGGTATAGTTATAGCATGTACTAGCACCTTGCTGCTAGCGTTAAATAATGATTTTTGGGCGTAATTTTAGCACCCCAAGAAAGTACGCCCTTGTCTCTCTCGGTTGTGTTCTCGGTCTTCTTATTATAGCAAATTAGTGAAAGGGTGTCAAGTGAAAAGATGAACTATTTTTTTCAGCTTGGCAGTAGGGAACCAATTCTACCAATTAAGGGAATTATGATGGCTTGTCTGACTCTGACTATATAGGCTCAAATCTAACTAGACTTGAAATCACTAAAATGCTAAAATTTGAAAAAACCACGAGCCCGCTAAGGAGCTTGTTTTGGCTAGGTTTCCCTTGCCGTTGTTTGTATTATAGCAAACTAGTGTGAGAGTGTCAAACTATTTAATGAAAAAAGTAAAAAAAGTTTATTTCGTCCACCTTATATAGGCACAAAGGAGGGTGATAGCGCGCTCAGGAGCGCCTGAAGTCTTGAGCAGTACCCATGGGGGGGCGCGTATGCTATGGTATGTGTATCAAAGGGGGCTTTTCGGCCTTACTGCGCCTTATTTGTACATAATTCCATGTAAGTATATGCAGCTAAAACTACTTACATGTAAACTAATTCCATGTAAACTATCATAGATCTTACCATCATGCTAGACTTCAGTTAGTGTTATGGGATTCAATTAGTGTTGAGCATATTCTAGGGTGGGGGGCTAGGGTCGAGCGGCTCTTATTCGGGTAAGGTGTTATATACCACCCTCCGTCAATTCATCCAATTTGAGAGTAGTTAAATGTAGTGTTGTAGACTTAATAAATGTAGACGTGGTTATATCCTACCTACTAGAAAGAATAGAGAAAAGAGAGTATAGCGCCTCGGTTACATGGTAACGCACTCAAGTTCCTACCTTCAAGCTCCATAATCAGTAGTCAGGTCTTTTTATGATGTTAATTCATCTGCTTGAAATGCAACGGTATATTCATCAAAGGGTACAGCTCCGCCATAGCCCTCGATGATCGAGTATCAGACAGCCATTGGATCTACGCTCTGCCCTTATGCCACCTGGGTGACACACCTTAGACTTATCAAGCCATTTCGTCCTTGGATCGGATCTATGGAAGCAAAAGGATTTATTATAAGATAAGTTATTCTAGGGTGGGGGTCAATTAAAAAGACCACTTCAAAGGAAGCAGTCTCTAAATTTATTTTTTAATCATTTTTAGCATACTAGCATTTTAATCGCTCCTCAAGTTCAATGCGATTTAATTCCATTTCAAGCTGTATTTTTGACTCTTCAATGTCTTGCTTATAAGATTTGCCACCGCTCCGCTTACCAGCAATCCACAATTTCTTAAAAGAATGCGCTACTTGTGGTGTCTGCTCAAGGGCGAATTGAATAGCATACACGTCCACAATAACTTTGCGGGGTTCGCTGGTAAGGGAGTCAGTGGCGATAATCTCAATATGATACTTTGAAGGAAGCTCTGCTCTTGACGGACCATTACGAGTAGCATGATGAGTCATATCTTCTCTTTCTGCTGGGATACCTGGAGTTACACCTAGAATCTTAGCATCAAAATCAGGCTCTACAACTGGACCCCAATCGCAAGATTCTTTAAAGCAGTTTGGACAAATGCCGCTTTTAGTAGCCGTCTCCAAAGTTAAAGGCGAGGTTTTAAATTTCACTTCTTTGTGCGAACACCAATATTCTTTCATCTCAATTCTCCTGTGTCGATGTATTTATGGGTTAAAGTAATATGTGTTAGTTACAACAGAGTTAGAAAATTCAACATGACACCAAGTAGGAGTATGCTCAAAATTTTCTACTCGTGCTATTTGGAAGAACTCAGACTTATCCTTAATAAAGCCCCTAAGCTTATCCATGTCTTTTGACTTGAGATCAAAAGCAATACCTTCTTTGTGCTTAGATTTACTAGCACCAATCTTACAATTTAAAGGACGCAACCCGCTATATTGAAAGCTACCGCCCCACTCATGGTTGTTGATATTAATTGACTCGCTATAAACTTCACGGAACTTGTCTAAAAGCAAAAGAGTTCTATCGTCAAATAAACGGATTGACATATCTCCATAAGCGGCATAGGTGCTTTTGTCAACCAACTCGTGAGCTTTGAAAAAAATTGGGTTATACATTATTTTTTATCCCCAAATTTATTCATTACTTGCTGCTGGTACAAAGGGTCTGCTAGCTTCTTCCACTGCTTACGAAGCGCAGGCAACTGATCTTTCATTGCTTGGAACATCATAGCCTGCTCAAACCCTGGCTGAGTATTAGCCCCCATAAGACGGACTTTGCTCCATTGTATATCAGCTCTTTTGGCTGCATTCATTCTATCTAACATCTATTTCTCCTGTTTGGTGTTGTTTAAAGATTTTCTCTATCCTACCTGAGTAGTTTCCATTTAATATATCTCTAGAAATTAAAAATTCTTTGCGTTCATATTTAAAGTCAATTGCCTCGTAATAACTAGCGCCACATTTAGTGCAGTGGCTTCCATTATCGTCAATGACCATGTTATGATTACAATTGTCTATATGTTTGACAATATATGTAGTAGCTTTAATAAGTTTTTTGTGGAAAGTGATAAACTTCGGCATGGATTCAATTAACCGAACAACAAATCTAATTAATGTTTGTTTAAAAATTATCATATTTCGCCCTTATCCATAGTTACCTACCCCGAAGGGTAGGCGACACAGGAGAACGATAATTTGCACTATCGTCTTTCAAAAGTTATATTATTTTTAGGGAAAATTCAAAAAGGATTTGACATGGGAGAAAATAAAAACGAAATAATACACCCCGAATTAGGCAAGTTGCAGCTAGGCGGGGAAGTAGCACGAGTAAGGCTAGAGCCAGGTGATAGAAAATCTGCTACTACTGTTTTGAGAAAATTTGGCGCTGCTATGGCAGCAGAATCAATGATGTTCGTAATGGAGAACATAAACTCTCCAGAGCCGTCAGACAGAAAAGAGGCGGTGGGGCTGCTAAAAACAATGATGCCTTATGTAGCACAAAAAATGCCTACAACTACCATCCAAAAAACAGAAGACGGTGGGGAAATAAAAACTGAAGTAAAAGAAGCTCTTATGGAAGCGCTAGGAGAAAGGTTTATTGAAGCCGATTACGAGGTAGAAGAGTGACGGATCGTTTTGGCAAGGTAGAATCTCTTTCTGGCTTTATTAAAAAGCTAACACTATCTCAGTACATTAAGATATTTGGAAGCATCTGGGATAAGAAGAAAAAGAAGGCTTCGCCATTTAAGCTATGGCCAGCTCAAGCAAAGCTAGCTGATACACTGGAGAACTCTCCTTATCAGTATCATTTTATAGGCAAAGCTAGACAAATGGGGGTATCAGAAATAGCAGCTGAACTTGCCATTAAGACAATTTTAGGCGGGGAGAAATCCGAGGTAATCGTTATCTCAAGATCTGAAGAAGATGCTATTTACTTCTTAAAGAGAAGAGTAAAAGAAAAACTTGAAAGACTGCCCACTATACCAGGAATAAAATACCCAACCATTATTAGAGATACATCATCTGTTGTTGAGTTTAGTAACGGGAGTTCTATTTCTAGCATTACATCCAATGAAAGAGCTGGCGCTGGCCGTACTGTTGACTTAGTAATAATTGACGAAGCGGGTCAGGTTCCTAATTTTGATAAAATATGGAAAGCAACAAACGCCACGATTCAGGAAGCTGGAGGTAAAATAGTTGTTATTGGAACAAGCGAAACTGGTAGCTTCTTTAATCGTCAATTAGAAAAGTGCATTTCTGGAGGCATGGACGATGTAGCACAGCTTCATTTTTTATCATGCTACGATAAGCCGTCTCAAGATGAAGAGTGGGCCAAGCGCACCATGAAAACATTTGATGATATTACTGACTTTAAACTAGAGTATCCTGAGTGTATTGAAGACATGTTCTTGAAGAAAGAGGGATTAATATTTAAAACTTTTGATCCCGTGCCTGGTGGTAGGCATGTAAATAATATTTCTGCTAGAGAATTAATACACAACTCAATGAACAACTTAAAGTACATTATTGGCTACGACCACGGATACAGACACTGGGCTGCTGGGCTGTTTACCTTGTATGATGCCACTGAAGACCATTTATATGTTTTTGATGAATACGCAGTCAAAGAAACAATGATACCAGACATAGCTAGGAACATAAAGAACCGAGCGGAGGCTTTGCCTTTAAACGCTAGGAAGATTGCTGATACTGCTATATTCTCAGAACACGGGACAAAATCACACGCAAACATATTCAGGGACCACGGGGTAGCTTTCCAGAAAGCCATAAAGCACAATGCTGAAGCTAGACGTGGGTATGTTTCAGACAGGTTTACTTTTAATAGGATTACTATTGACCCGTCTTGCGTGGTTTTAATAAACCAAATAAAAAACTACACATACAACCCTCGATCAGAAAAAGATGAGCCGATGAACATTAATGACGATACAATTGATGCACTGGGTTATATTGTAATGGCTCTCTTTAAAGATCAGCCGCAAGAATTAGTTGCGCCACCTCCAGCTTACTCTCAGGAAAGAATAGCTAGCAGAGAAAGGTTTGGTCGTGCTTATGGTGCTGGTGCAAAAAATCTAAATAGTTGGCAAGGCTATTAAAAAAGTATATTATTGTAATAGGCTATATCTTAATTTAAGCATGGAGAAAGAAGATGGCATATTTTAGCGCAGGTTTTACAACCTTCGGAGCATACAAAAAAATTGGCGGAGAATACATCGAAGCTCGTCCAGTCGAACCAGCGTCAGGTGCTACTGGCCAGATTGACATTGACGGCAGCGGTGATACAGCCAATGTCCCAGCGAATCTTGCTGGAGCAGGTTTTATTGTATTTGAAGGTGAAGGTCAGGGTGCAGAACTAGCAATCCCTGTTTTCAACGTAAACCGAGTATAAGGAGATGGGGCGAAAGCCCCTTTCTGTTATGGGACTATTTAGAAAAAAAACTTTTTTTGAAAGCATGGGCGATGAAGACTCAGGCGCAGAAGAGCTAAGTGTTGTGCCTAGCCCCATAACCATGTCCCCTGAGGAATACGGAGACTTTAGAAGAGTTGAAGACGATAAAGACAGATTTAACGCAGCCGTTGATATTATTTTTGAAAACGAAGGCGGCTCAAAACTTACTGATGATCCCAATGATTTAGGTGGGCTTACCAAGTTTGGTATCTCTAGGAAAAACAACCCAGATATTGACGTAGCTAATTTGACTTATGCGGAAGCCGCTAAAATAGCAAAAGAAAGATACTGGGATAAGTTTAAAATAAACATGATAAAAAACGATTCAGTAGCTACTCATCTTTACGATATGGTTTTTGCTCAAGGCTATAATGGAGTAAAAGCGTTACAAGAAGCTGTAAAAGAAACAGGAATTAATATCGTAGTAGATGGCGGCATGGGCAAGGACACTGCTAAAGCCGTTGAAGAAGCTATTGAAAAAGTTGGTGAAAATAAATTCCATCATTTAATAGCTGAAAACAGGATTAAACAATTTGAAAAATCTGAGTCCTGGGAAGAATATCACAAAGGCTGGACCAATCGAACTTTTAAAATGTTAGATTTATTTACAAAGAGGAAAAAATAATATGCCGATTTTTGGAAATCAAGACCGTGTTTTAGGGCCAGCCCCCTCTATACTTGAAGATGCTTCTGGAATGACAGAGCCTGCTTATGACAATATGCTAGACAAAAGAGCAGATTACACAACAAAAGAAACTGGAAGAGAAGTCAGAAAAAATGTTATGGGGTCTGTAAATGCTTTAAAATCTAAGTTGTCTGAAATCGTGACAGAAAATGCTAGAGTTAAAGACCCTGATGGGTTTGCCGATCAAGTAAAAAGCGCCATTTTAGAGTATGGTGGTAAGCAGTTAATAGAAAAAATGAGCGCAGGTCTGAGTGAAAAAGGCCTTAATGTCGCTAAAAAGTCTGGAGACGCTGCTGAAAAATTAGTTGGTCCATTTAATCAGGTGTTCGCTGAGATCTACAAGGTTATGGAAAATGAGAATGCTATGGATTGGCAGGGAGAGATTTTTTCTAAAATAGTTGAAGATATGTCCAAAGAAGCTGGAGACAAATCTAGAGCTGAGTACGAAAAAGAATCTCAGGCAAGATCCAGAGTTGCTGAAAAAATAGCTAAAAACAATAAGGGTACTGAATCAAAAGATTTTGGATACCTTGATCTTGAAGAGGCTAGTAAAATGCGCACCATGATTATTGACAAAATGCGTAACGATAAATCTTATAGCGTGGAAAAAGCTAAAGCGGCAATTAAAAGAATTGATGCTATCATTGAAAATGGTGGTGGTAAATTTAACGCAGCAGAATGGTTGAAATAATGTTAGGACGAAAAGAAGGCGTGCTAGGGCCGCAAGATTCGATAATGCAGGCAGGAGTTCAAGAGGGAGCGCCCACTGGGGAGCCTGGCTATGCTGAAGAAGCAGCGGCTCCAGCTCCAGAAGCAGCGGCTCCAGCTCCAGAAGCACAAGAGTTTGAAGGCGTGATGTCTGGAATACAAACTCTTCAAGCAGGGGTGCAGGGACTGCTAGACTCAATGATTGACATAGAAGGGCAGTCTGTTAAAGAACCCGAAGCTCTTGCTGGATTCTTAGAGGACATGGGCATGTTATTGGCAAAATACCAAGGCTCCCCAGAGCAATCTAGCCCAACAACTCCACCAGAGGGATAAATGGACGGAAAAAAATACAAAGAGTTGAAAGCTGAAGGCGATTACGATCTCGTAAGACACTTTGTAAATCTTTATGAAAGTTTTGTGTCTGGACTGAAAGCTGATCGCCTTCGTGAAGAGCGTAACTGGGGCTTGTACTCAGGTATTGATTTTAAGCAATGGGACGGGGATGCCTTAGAGCAGCTAGTAGCTGATGGCAGGCCTCCCACTACTTTTAATTTTGCTCAGAATTACATTGACAACGTGCTGGGGCAAATCAAGCAAAACCCGTTTGAGGCGGAGTTTGAAAACATGGAGCCTGACAGTGGATTTGAAGATGTCAATCTAGCACAAGAACTCTGGGATCGTGATTACCTTATTGGCGGTTACGAAAAAGAGCTTAATAAAGCAAAACTAGGCATGCTAATATTTAAGGGTGTCTTGCAAATGTATCCTGATTTCTCAAAAGGTCCTACTCCAATTGTGGGTATTCGTGAGATTAATCCGCTGCATTTTCTGTACGACCCAAATCTACAATCTGACGACATAAATGATTCAAGTGCTATCTTTAGATACGGGTGGTTTACTTCTGATCAGATTGCTAGAGAGAACCCTAAAAAAGAAACTGTTATCCGTGAAAGGTTAAAAGACCTAAACACTGCTAGCTATGATCGACCTTTAGACAAACTTTGCGATAGAACTTCTGAGTATTATAACGATGTAAACGGGATGTATAAGGTCATTGAAGCCACTTGGCTTGAAGAGTGCAAATCGGAAAAAATGTACGACAAAGAGATTGGCAAAGAGTACACAATCAACGACATGAAGCCACCGACTATGCACGCTTTAGCGAAGATGAATGGCAATCGCTATGAGATGAAATCTGAAACAAAAACAATTTGTAGGCTAATAAGATTTTGCCCAGCTCTAGGGATTGATGTAGTTTTACATGATGGGAATTATCCTTTCCAAATAGGCAGGCAACCTTACTTTCAACGTAGCGCTAAAAACCTACACGGAGAGATCCAAGGGCTAATAGATGTTATTGCTGATGCTCAAGCGGTTTACAACAAGAGAGAATCTTTAGCGACATTTTGGCAAACAACAGCTGCTAATGGTAGTGAGTTTGTTGAAGAAGACATGTTTGTTGACGATACAGAATACAAACGATATGTGCGTGAAAAGAACATACCAGGCTCAACATTTAAAGCTGGAAGCGGATCTATTGCAGCGCAAAAGCAAGCACCAATCAGAAGAGGCGAGTATCCTCGTGAGCTACTAGAATCTGCTGATCGTGCTAAAGCTTTCATGCAAGAAGTGACCAATGACAATGCTGCTATTCAAGGTAAGTCAGAGCGATCTGGAGAAACAAATCAGTTATTCACTTCTAAGCGTGCTGCTACTTACATAAGACTCGACGCTATTAATGAAGAAGTAAAAGCCCTTACGAAAGAAGTTGCAGAGGCTTGGCTCCTTTGTATGCAACAACTTTATGTAAAATTTCCCCAACAATTTAAGTCTAGAAATTCTAAAAAGTTTATAACTGTGAATTACACTACTCCAGAGGGAATAGTAAATGCTATCGAGAATATGAGCAGTTATAATATTTTAGTTACAGAATCTTCTCATGGAGCATTGAAAAAAGAAGAATTTCTATCTAGATATTCACAATTAGCTCAAATGGCTACAAATCCGCTAGCTAAAACTGTTTACGAAGGTATGTCCTTTGAGTATGCAGAAGCATCGGAGCCTCAGCTTGAAAAGTTAAAAGAAGCAACTGAAATCCAATATGAGTTCCAGATGACTCAGATGATGGTGCAAACCGCCACTATGAAAATGCAACTGGAGCAAATGAAAGGGCAGATGCAACAAGCCCCTGAGGGTGGAGCTGCTGGAGCCGCCAAACAAGACGGACAAGGCAATCTACCACAAGGAACTGCTGGTGGTTTAACTGCTAGCAAAAACGAGAGAGCATCAAATAGTGATGCTGTCAAACAATAACTAAGACCACCACTAGGTGCAACCTTGGAGAAAAAAATGACACAGGAAAACAGCGAAGCAACAAATGACGGATACTCTAGTGATGAACTATCAGGATTTCGTGAGACACTATCTAAAGTAGAAGAGGGTTCGCTACCCAAAACTGCTTTAGACGAATTGCCTATGGAAATCATTGATCAAGTTTCTGCTGGCGAAGGACAGATATTTACAAGCATGGACTCGGAACTAGCACCTGCTAGCGATCCACAAGAGGCTAGCTTATCTGAAACCGCACCAGAGCCAGAGGATTTGAATTTAAAATACAAGCGAAAAGCAGATGAAGCTAATACTTGGAAACAAAAATATAGTTCTTTAGAGCGAAAATACGAATCAGGACAGGACTTTGAATTAAAACTTAAAGACCCAGAGTTTCGTAAAAAATACTTTGAAGAGCAAGGCTACGTTTCGGATAAAGAATTAGAAGACATTGATCTTACTATGCCTTTGGATGAAGACGGAGACGAAGATTTTTTAGACCCAGAGTATCAGAAGAAACTGAATAAGGTGCTAGTCCAGTACACTAAGGACCAAAAGTCAAGAGCGCAGCGTGAGCAAAGTGAATTGCAACAAAGCCTCAGGCAAAAGGAAATTGATCGTACTTTTAGCGAAATTAGCAACCTACAAGAAAAGTACCCATCTTTGAAGACTGAAAAATCATTCAAAGAACTGGACACAGAGTTTATTGACTTTAAAAGGTCCCTTGGTTCTGACTTGCAACGCTTTATGGAAGATTCAGATTTTCGAGCCTCTAAAAAAAATGAAGGAATTGTTGCTCCTAGCGAATTGGATACATATTTGACCTTACTTAATTTGAATAGTAATAAGTCTAAATATCCTAGCCTAGAAGCTGCCTACCGTGATTCATCAGTGTTTGATGAACACTTGAGCAGTACAAAGCAACCTGCTAATAATTCAGGTAAATTTGACATGCTACCTCCCAGCGCTGACCAAATCAAGCAAGAAATGGGCAGCACAATGGGTAGTGGACAGTCAGGCAGTTCTGGATTAGATGGTGACGATAATGCCGATTTAGCATTTCTTGAGCGTTGGAAGGGTCGTGAACACGAAATGACCGACACGGATGAAAAGCAATATGAATCCATTATAGCTCGCATGGCTGCTAAGTACGGGTAAACTCTAACTAGCCAACTTTAATAGGAGAATCTCAAATGGCATGGAGAGTATCACAGGGTCTTAAAATAGAGACCTGGAATACGAAGCTTCGCAAAGAAGCAGTTTTAGGTGACATTTTCACCGACCTCACAGGAACTTATTCATTTGATAAAAAATCAGGTGGAGAAGCATCTATCATTAATGTTAGCCCTCGTTCTGCTGGCGCATTTTCTGATACGATTCCTTTAATCAATAACCTATCAGACAATGGTACTTTTGGTCGCCAGTCTCAAATGGGTCGTGAAGAAGATCTAGAAGATCGTTTCCTTAAAATTTACGGGAACTCTTTTTCTCACGCTGTACCTGTTGAGAAATATGGTATTGACGCTTTTGAGTCTAAAGCTTATGGCATCATCCAAGAAGTCCAGCCTCGTCTGTCACAATGGCACAAAGAAAAGACAGGTCTCCACATTCGTCAAGCACTCTGTGAGAGATACTCAGAGCAGCTTCGTGTAGCACCTACTTCTCTTACTCCAGAAGTAAACTCCAATGTTTACATTTGTGGTTTGGATGCTTTTAATCAGCCAGATTACGATGTCAACCCAGCAACATTTGCTACTAATATTGCTGATGCTTTAAATGCAGCACCAACAACTGAAGCGGATGACAACCGATTGACGCAAATTAAGTTTCTAACAGAACTTTCTTTTTATGCTTCAAATCAGAAAATCATTGACCCAGTTACCATGTCTGGAAGCAAACAGATGTACACTGCGGTTATCCCAGCATATCAAATGCAACTTTTCATGAACCCTAACAATGGTAATGCTATGGCTGGTTTCGCCAAAGACGCTGATGTTCGTGGTCCAAATAACCGAGCTTTTTCTCAAGAAGTGAAGACGTTTGGTAAGTTAATGCTATGCTCTGATGATCGTGCGCCAATGGTTTCCGTGAACCACACTGCTAAGTCTTTGACTTTTGGCTATAAAGGGCCAGGAATATCTGACTCACGTTTTGGCCGTGGCACTTCTGCTGTCTCTGGTGGATCGTATAGCGAAAACGTAACAATCTGGGAATGTGGATTCTTACTTGGTAAGGGTGCTGTGTACAACTACGACATTGAAGTTCCTCACTTCAAAGAAGAGATCCAGGACTACGGCAAAATCGCTGGTATTGGCGCTTTCCGTACTAATGGTTATCAGCTTGGCGTATTTGATCAAGGTACTGAAACCACTGAGTCTCGTCTAAACCAAACCTCAATTCTTTGCTTATACAAAGCTTAGAGTCAATCGGGGAGGGCTTCGGCTCTCCCTTTTTAAACAGGAGAAATAAATGCAATTTACTGATGATATTTTAGAAACAACTGGCGAAGCTCCAACAATTGCAGCACGCTACAAAAGAAACACTATGGGACAAGCTGTCTTTATTCATGGATTTAATGGCGTTAAAGTCCATCGAATCTCAGAAGGTAACGGACAAATTCGATATGAAAAATCAACTGTCCCACACAAGCCCGCTCATTTTGACGGAAGTGGCAAAGCTAGCATTGATGATACGCCAGAAAATAGATTGCGTATTGCTCAGTTCTGTGACTCTGGTGAATTTGCGGTATCTCGTGAAACATGGGAAAGCATTGAAGGCGATCTATTGTTAGGTGGCGGTGAAGCAAAAGAAGTTGGCGTAGTGGAAGTGGTAAAAGACGATGCTAAGATTAGCAGAGTAAAAACCAAGAAAACCAGAGTCAAGTCAAAAAAGACTGAAGCTGCTGAAAAAGAAGCTAGCGCTGAAGCTTAATAATCTATATTGAGGGTACTATGAAAACTTCAGAACTGATTGATTACATTCTAGATTTTACGGGCAACACAGTCTCTCGTGATAAATTGTTGCGCTGGCTAAACATAGCGCAAAACGAATTACTCTCACTTAATTCTAAAGCTTCTCGTGTCCTTCCAGATGGATATATAGCTACGATAGCGGGACAGCAGGTGTATCAGATGCCTGCTGGAACCCGATCCGTAGCTTTGCTTTATGCTAGAAGAGATCAGACTTTTCCAAACATATACTATGGGCAACTAAAGGGGACATTTGGATATTTAGATGACGGAACAGAAATTTACGAAATCCCATTTACTACAAATGAATCGAACAATCCGTTTGCACAAGATGTATCAATTACGATACCCGAAACCTTTGACCCTGGCAATACAACTACTGTATTCAAAGTTGAGCGATATGTTTGGCCTAGCCAGCTACTCAGCGAACAAATCCCGATAACTATTCCTGAATCCCAGCAAACTAAGGCGCTTATGTATAGGGTGCTATCTTTGATGGAAGAAATGGAGTACGGGCAACCTGGAGCGTTTTCAGATAGATACCAAAGGGAGTATGAGCCAGAATGGATTAGATTCTCTAACAGGCCAGTGGTTTTTGAGCAAGTAAGAACAAAACCAAGGTCTGCTTAATGGGTTTATTCAGAAGAAGAACTAGGGCGCAAAATGACAGAGGGATACTCGCAAAGCAGTCGGGTTTTCTGGGTGGCATGAATATTGACAACCCTCCATCAGAAATTGATGAAACTGAGGTTGCAATTTTAGACAACATGATTCCATTTAGGAGTTATTTAAAATCTCGTTCTGGCGTAAAAACTTATGGTAATCTTCCTGGCACTGGTGATGTTCATAGCATTTTTGAGCATGAGGGTAATTTAACTTTTATTTGTCATGTTGGTTCAGAGCTGTATTATTCAGAAGATAGCATGAGTACTTGGGTCCTGATTTCAGGAGAAACCCCAGATGATCTTGCTTCAGACATGAAAGCACTAAGTGACGATGTGTTGTTTTTCCAAGAAGATAAACTTTACAGAATTGAGCTTAAAAATAGCGCAGGCGTTATTGCCAGACCTCTTAACCAAAGCAATCCCACCGAGTATCCAGTTTTTGACACTAATGTTGATGCTTCTCTGGCTAGTCACACTTACCGCTATACATATACTTTTGCTAGGATTGTAGATGACGTGCTAGTTGCTGAGTCAGGAAACCTATCACCTCAGGAGCCAATAGATCCAGATTATGTCGAAGTCAACACAATTAACCCTATTTCAGCAAACCAATACCCAGAAATATCTAGCCTCGTTGTTCCTGTCGGGACATATTGGACTCATATTCGCCTATACAGAACACTCGATGTTCATCCAGATAACGGTGGGATCAATAGTAGTGAGATCTATTACTTTATAGAAACTTTTCCTCTTGATCAAATAACAGGGATTGACGAGGGTGTAGATTTTGAATTTATAATTGACGATACTATACCTGAAAACGACCCGAGTCAACCTACTCCGCTTTTAGAAGTTGGGGTGGGTGATGGTGTTGCTGTATCTGATGACGTATTAATAGCTGGGGGTGACTTCCTTTTAACTCGATTTTTCCAACCACTCCCAAATGGAATCGTAAATGAAGTTACCCCTGGCTTTGTGTTTGTTGCAAATAGAGATGCTAAAAAACTTTCTTATTCTTCAGTGGGCGATGTACCGAGAAGAGTCGGCTACTATCAACCAGCATTTCAATTTTTTAGTGTTGACGATAGCTTGCGTCTTATTGTGGGCAACCCTGACAGCATTATTATTTGCTGCACTAAGAGCACTTACAGAGGAACGATATTTACGGAGAGAAATGTTGGTAACGCCAATGTGGGAGAAATAATTGCCCAGTTAGAACCTGTTACTGTTATTGATGCTGATATAGGTGTTTTTGACTACGGGAGTATTGCCAAAATGGATACGGGTAGATTTATAGCACACTGCTCAGACTCTTCTGTAAGGGTATGGGAAGGGAGAAGCTGGGGCATTGATTTATCTAGGTTCAAAGTCCAAAGTGAAATTAAGAAGATTTTTAACGGCAGCGTTGGAGTTTATAGCTCTGATGGGTATTATTTGTTATGGTATAGCACCGACAAATCTTCTTTGACTAGAGACAAGTGCATTCGGTATGGATTAGCTGAAGACGTAGGTAAAGGCTGGTGCTTCTTTTCTGGCAGTGGTTTCCCGCTCCCTGCGGCTAATATTGGAGCAATCTCTAGCATTGACCCTATTGAGAAGAAACAATTGATTCTGTGCTACGACAGCGGCTCTAGGACTATGATCCAAGTAGATACCTTCGATGGGCCTACTGGATCTAACTACACTAGATCTGACGTAGATTTAGAGGGCGAGGCAAATGAATCAGTCATACCTTGGTCGGTTAAATTTAGAGAATTGACTGGATCGCAAGAGAGCTACTTTTGCATTCACCAACAAACAAATATTTATGTTCGCCCAATTAGTCCTGATATGCTTTTGTCTAGCTCGTTTGGGATTGATGTTAAAATAGGAGCTGATGGCGTAGATGATATTGATAGCGCTATTTCTGTTGATGCAACTGGAGATGCTTTTTTCTTTAAGGAATCAGCGAAAATTACTGGACATAGGCTGCAAATATCAGTTGAGTCCAGAGAGAATAGAGAGGGATGTGTTGTCAGAGGTTACGATACCAAGTATAGAGTCCAAGACAGACGTGATCTTACTCTAACTAGCACTGAGAACGAATGGCAAACTGAGCTTGGTAGCATTTCTGATTTATGGCTATGCAAGCCTTATTTTGAAATTAACAGAGCAGACGCAAAAATGCTAGACATTATTAGCGGTAGCTATGTAAATATGGAATCCCCAGACGGGAGGATAAATTCACTTTCTGTTACTCAAGATTTTGAAGCGAGAACTGCTAACGCAGTAAACAAAACAAATTTTGCTTTATCAGGGTGGTTTAGAAGAGTCCAGACATTAAATGGTGCTACGCTAGAAATGAATGGCAACGAAATATTTGGCCCAGTCAACACTACTACTTTAAGTTTATTTGGAACAAGCTACTCCCAAGTTGGAACAATCGACTTAGACGAGTGGCAGCATATATTTGTAATAGTGAATGGAAACACTGGCTCCTTATATGCGGATGGAAGTTTGGTAGAAACAAAAAGCATAACCCCTTTTGTACTAAATGATATTATGACTATAAGAGGCGGCATAAAAGATATATTTGATTTAAGGTTGTTTGAGGATTCACCTAGCATTGAATCAATTAAATACTACATAGAAGACGTTTTAAGCAACGAGGGTAGAATATCCCTCCCTGGAGGATAATATGGCACAAACAGTTGATCGTGCTACACTGTTGAGTTACTTTGAAAGAAGAAAAAAACCAACGCAAGCTCAATATGCAGATCTAATAAACTCAGTCCCCCTCTTTGCAGCTGAGGCTAGCTCGGCTCAAAACGCACTAGAGTTAGATCAAATTACAGAAAAAACTGCTGGCAATGGAGTTATCATTTCCTCAGTAACAATGGCTAGTGGATCTGTAACAGCCCCGAACGGGTTTAGCACACCTAGCGCAGTTACAGCAGCATCAGCATCAATAACTAATGCTACGATTCAAGCCCTCAACGCCGCCTCCCTCGTTACTACTGTCTCAATTCAAACCCCAAGCCTAACAGCTACTAATGCTACAATTGGAACAGTCTCATTTGGGAACTTATCGCAAACAACTGAACAAATTGGCGTTAGCACTACAACTGTTAGCTTCTTAGCTAGTGACTTAACAATAAGCAAGCTATTAACAGACGGCAGCATTTTCGCTTCTGGAGTCAGATCAACAAGTGTAGAAGTTAGCTCTTCTTCTGTGTCTTCTGGTATCACGTCATCGTCAAAAGTTGAAGCGCTTGGATTTGTCTACAATTCCAACCAAACAGGTACGCAAGGATTTAGGCAGTCAACATATAACTCAGTTATTGAGCTAACTGACTTACAAAGTTTATCAAATATTAGCAGCACTAATAAGCTAGAATTTAAAATAGCACCCAATGGAATATCAACTCAGCACAGAGAAGGCGCAAACGATAGGTTGTCTGGACCACTCTGGATGAGTACGAAGCAATTTGACGTAAATGACTTTTCCGAAACCTCCCCTGGCTCTGGAGTCTGGCAAGCTGATAGCAACATATCTCAAGACAACTCTTCTGATAGCATTCATTTTAGCGCTGTCTCTCACTTAAACGGAGCATGGTATGATGTCAATAGACCTAGCCCTTCAGTTCAATTTGATGTTAGTGTTTCAGACGCAGGATTTGTAAGCGCAAAAACAACTCAAGATCCATCCGCAGTGGCCGATGATCTATTTAGAGTGAATGTTTTAATTTGGCATGCAGTTCGCCAGCCAGCGGGTACATAGTGCCTTTGATTAGACCTTACAAGCCAGACGTAGCGTACATTGATAAGGACCTGATAAATGGGATCATCAGGAACTTTAACGACATAGCTAGAGTAATAAATAGACAAATTACAGCAGATGAAATAGACTTTTCTAATTTTACCCTCCCTTCTACTGGGCAGCTAAAAGAGGAAAACTATTTTGTAAAAAAATGGCACATATCTAATACTAGCACAATACCAGCTGACGAAATCTATGCTACTACTGGAATTGTATTTGAAGAAAACAGTAGACTAATAATTGAAGGGCGGTTGAAGGAATTATGATCGAGCTAATTTTACAAAACTCAAAACCCACTCCCCCCACAGGCAATAGGCTTGGTTTTTACGCTAAATCTGATGGCTTTTTATATGTTCAAGATGTAAATGGAACAGAGGTCCAAGTAGGAAATTCCTCTAGCGCACCCCCTCCACTGCCGTCTAGTGATAACACTGTGAAAGCAAGTGCTAGCGATTTAACGCCTGGTTTCCTTGAGTCAAAGTTGATACAAGGGTCTGGGGTGACTCTAACAAAGACAGCGGGACCAAATGAAACAATTACTATTTCAGTGGATAATTCCAATATTAGCGCCAGCGATATTACCAATGATTCTTCTGCTCCTGGTTCGACTGTTGCAGACTCACTAACTGATCACGAAACACGAATCTTAGCAAACGCAGCAGACATAGTTGTTTTAGACAATAAAATAGATGGGGTTGCTAAAGGCTTAGACTATCAAGGTGTCTGGAATGCTTCTACAAATACTCCATCATTAACATCTTCCGTTGGGACTGAGGGTCATTATTATATAGTGTCAGTAGCAGGATCAACTAATTTAAACGGCATTACTGATTGGAATGTTGGAGACTGGGTACTTTGGTCAGAGTCTGCTGGAGCATGGCAACAAGTGGACAACACTGCGTTTGAGGCGGTAACAAATGTAGGCGCTGGGGTTGGTGTATTTAAGCAGATAGTCAATGGGACTGAAGTACAATTCAAAACATTAACTAACGGGAGTAAGATTTCTTTTGCTTCAAACGCTAACGATATACAGATAGATGACTCTGTAATTGCTGGAGAGGTAAATACAAACACTACTAATATAGCTACCAACACCGCAGCCATAGCTTCGCTAGTAGCAGGTGCTATTCCTACCCCAACAGCGAATGGTTCATTCTTAGTTAAGAATACAAACGGTACATACACCATGCTGGATGGAACGTCTGGACCTCCTATGAGATGGGACTCTGCTAACAGTAGATTTCTATGGCAAGGTCAATTAGACTTTACAGGTGCATATAACCTTAATAATGGCTCAATATTTAATTTTCTTGATGGGTCAAATCTCCAAGATGCTTATATAGCTAATGCTGCTGGTAGTGCTTTGACAATGGCCTCTAACAATGGCCTTACTTTAACAGCTGGCGATGATGTATATATTGCCGCAGCTAATACAGGAAAAAAGATAACTCTTGACTCTGAATTAGTTGAAACAACTGGTGAATTGAAAGTTGGACAAATTACAGTTGGAACGCAAGTTGGTCTGGTTGGTTATGACTCAGCAGGAAAGTTGATTCAAGGTGCATCATCAGGTGGAACACAAGATCTTGACTCTGTACTAACAC
>OBMK010001011.1_pt1 | contig 24903 bp, 38 predicted proteins | sample 1539081 | NCBI WGS metagenome assembly OBMK01 (sample SAMEA3355528, study PRJEB22509) | marine metagenome | biome: marine; feature: river plume; material: water | place: USA | collected 2010-08-07 | depth 0.5 m | reverse complement strand
GCGCCATTTGCGTTGATGACAAAATCAGTTCCTATTTTGCTGCGCATTTCGTGAGATTGGCGGCGTGCCTCAAAAAGATCCATTATTCACTCGCCTCCAAGCCACGTTGTATTTTTGAAATGAAAGCATCAATAACTGCCATATCTTTAAAACGTTGTGGACGATCATTTTTGCCTATAGTCTTAATTTTTTCCAAGGCGTTGAGCGCGCCCTGCAAATCGGCATTATTTGCCATTAAACCGTCTAGTCCATCGCGGTTCGCAATCTGTGAGAAAATAAGATTCGCTGATTGCGTAGCACCTTGCTTTTGAATCTTTTTCGTAACATTCTCAAAGTCACCTTGAAGACCGCTTAATACTTGTTGCGCTGCCTCGGCAGGGTTGAAATCAGTTTCTGCATCAGCCGCTGCGTCTGCTAGTATCTCTAATTCCGCACGCGCTCTGGCGTAAATTTGTGCATTTGCAAAGTTAGGATCATCTTCTTGAATTAGATCAATATTTTCTGGAAGCTTTAGCTGACCTTTAACTATATTTTTCGCTAGTCTTAAATCGACTCTGTCTAACGCTTTAGCTTTATCATAATACTTTTTCTGATCGGCTTGATTAAGATCGCCAAAGGCTTCGATAACAGCATCCATCGTGATCCTGTCGCGCATGTTATCTAATCGCTCAACTGTAATACGATCGCTATATTGAATGCCGGGGCGCGATAGCCTGTTATCTAATCGCTCAACTGTAATACGATCGCTATATTGAATGCCGGGGCGCGCACGCCAGCTAAGACTTAATTCACTTGCTTTAGTTTTATCATAAAACGCTAAATCGTTTAGCGCATCTGTTGCCGCCACATCATCACCAATAGCAATCGCCTCCATTGCTAAAGAAGTATATTTATCAATCATGTCATCGGAACGTCTAGTTTCAAACGCTTCTTCGTTTTCAATAAAATTAAGTTGTTCAGTGCGTTGCGTGCGAAGTTCACTTGCTATTTGACTATCGCTAAGACCAGATTGACGTAAAACCGACAGTGCCGTTTCAATTTCTGGCCCACCTTCAACTAGCGAAAAGTTAATCTTTTCACCCCTGCCAAGTGCTTGAATAATTGTACCAGCATTAGGCGCTTTAAGAATACCATTTGTAAGGGCTTGATTTGCCGTATCTACCAATTTGGTAGTCATTAAGGTTTCTAAAGCTCTAATTTCAGAGGCTGAGAAATCGCGCGCATTGGCTTCCAAAAGTTTAGTGGCGACAAAGGCATCTAGATCCATTCCGCCTGAGACTATATTGCCGTCTTTATCCGTTCCTTCTGCAGATAGAATTTGAAGACCCTCATCCAATTGAGTGAGAGTTGTAAGAAGGTTAGTCATCCAGGCAGCTTTGCCGTCCGCCCGCGCCTGCGTAATGTAAGAGTTTTGGTAGCTGGTATATTGTGAGTTTGCCACCATAGCCAATTTAGACGTGAGCGCGCGAGACATGGACGGCACAGTCTCATCAAAGGTAGATCCATAGCCTTGAATAATCGCGTCCAATTTGTCTTCTAGATCTGCAGGGTTCCCCCGGCGCGCAGTGGCATCAATCACTGCCGAGTTTATTTCTTTGCGTGCAGCCAATTCAATCGTGTCAGTAACTGTAGACGCCGCCGCCTGGCGTGCAATGCGACCATATAAGGTGTTATTGTCACCGGGCAGCGATAGCTCTTCACCGCTCTCTTGAGCAGCTTGCACCTGTTCCAATGTCGGCGCGTTCTTTGCACCAAATTCGGCAGCTTCTACCTTTCGGCGCGTTCTTTGCTCCGAATTCTGCAGCTTCTACCTTTATTTTTTCTGCTTGCTGTTGGCGGAAAAAGGCCACCATCCGATCAAGGCTTTGGCTTACTTGCATCGCCCCGCGTTGGGTGGCTTGCGCATTAAAAGCCGTCTGCTCTGGAACAGATGTATTTACGCGGCTGCGTCTATATGTAACTGACTCTGCCATTAAAGACCCGCCGTTATATTCCGACTCCGCCATTAAACACCCGCCGTTATATTACTAGGTGGTAAAAAGCCGCCGCCGCCGCCGCCGCCGAGGCTCATCGTTGTGCCGACATTTGTTATAGTGTTTCCAACCGCGCTCATCATGCCTGTTTGATAAGCAGTGTCGCCCGCTTTAAGCGCATCTTTTGAAGCCGCGTTTCCGCCCAGGATTGCCATTTCAGCATTGCGGTCCAAGGTGCGAACTTCTGACAAACCATATGCCATTGAAGTCATGTTAATCATGCGCTTGGTTTCGCCGGGGATCATAGCCGACACGCCGCCTGCAGCCGCGCGGGCTGTTGTTGATGCCATTGCACGTTGTAACTCGCGCATTCTTTCAACGCCTTCACGTTTATAATTTAAGGAATCTTGCCGCCCCTTAATCTTGGCGTTTCGGGCTTGGATTTCATATTGCTCCTGTTGAGCCCGCGCAGCCTGCATCTGAGCCATCCCGCTCATTACAGACCCAACGATCATCATTGCCTGACCCATATATTTACCCCGCGCTAATTTTGTAATCTAAGGCCAAAACCGTAAAAAAGAGCGGCTGGCTTTGACTAATAGTAATTTGAGCCTCACGATCAAAACCACGAAAGCCTTGGATTTTTCTGACGCCCGTAAACGAATTGACCCCGCCACTACCTGGAAGGGGCAGAGTAAACGGAACATCTTGCCCGTTAATTGAAATGCTTTGAGATCGATATAAAATGGGTGAAACTTCTAATATTCGCCGCTTTGTTGATTGCATCGCACCAGATGGAAGGCGCGCCTCAACGGGCTGCGTTTTAACTTGCACCGTGTAGTTTAAACCAACCTCAACATAACGTGTTGGGATAGCTCCAATTGCCACTGCGCCAGAGCCAACGGTGCCATCAGGAGCTACCGTGTCATCCCTAATGATCTTCACAACCTTGCCTTCTAAATGACTTAAATTTGTAGCCGTACTGTTCGTAGGTAAAGATTGATCTGGGGCTTGTGGGTTAGTGTAATACTGTATTGCTGAATCGGTTGTCCGATCATCGTCGAACACTTCTAAATAATATTTGGCTGACCCGCCGATTGTGCGTTTAACCAAAACATAAATATCGCTGAGATCTACGCCAACGTCTACAAAATCACCATCCGTAGACCAGCTAGCCGGGGCAACAATATTTTGAGAGCGGTTAATGGTGTGCGTTTAACCAAAACATAAATATCGCTGAGATCTACGCCAACGTCTACAAAGTCACCATCCGTAGACCAGCTAGCCGGGGCAACAATATTCTGAGAGCGGTTAATAGTAAACGCCGTGATGCTTCCAGTGAAGCCTAGGCTAGAGGCTCTGTAGCCTGCGCTAGCCGTGCCATTAACAATAAGGAGCAAGTCACCCTCGGTGGTGTCCGTAGCGTTGCGCAGCGCCATTCTCTGTGGGTCTATGAGCATGTGCGAAGAAAGCAGCGAGATATTGTTTGCCACGTAACTAAGTTCCACATCGCTAAACATCATTTCGCGGACTGCTTTGCCTTGCCGCTGAATAAAGATTGTGCCGCCTTCAACCGCTTGTGGCTTAATTCCAAACTTGCTGCCCCGGCGCGTCGAGCCTTTGATGCTCAGATTGTTTGGCGTGATTGGATCTAGATCTGATTGAGGCACAAAAAACTCAGCCCCGGTTGTGATTGCGTTGACTGCATCCGTTGCCAGAGTTGCTTTGATAGCGTCATCATCCAGGCTGTCTGCAATTTTAAAATTAAAGAAATCGGCAACTTTAGAACCAAAAAGGGTAGAGGGCTCAGAAGCAGATCCACCAAAGTACAAGCGCCCTTCGTGAAAGCTACAAGTTCTCGGCCAGCCCCGAGCGTTTGACCAACTGTCCTCATGGCCCGTTTCAAGCTGCCAATCACCTGACGGTATTGGATCCGTGGAAAAAAACGGAATTTCTGTTACGACCTCTAAAACCGTACCGCTTACGTGCTTAACAATTCTGGCACGGCCAAAACCATTTATAACATTTATGTATTGATCAACATGACTAGTGGTAAAGACAGAACTGCTTGCGGTGACTTTAGTTGTACCAGACACTGCCGTAGCTGTTAAAGTTGCGGATGGGCTATTTGTGGCAAGAGTAAACGCTGATTTAGGCGGTGTAACTGTAAGAGCGGATACGATCCACGTTGTATTGGTTGCTCCCCGCAAAACACGGACAGGCGCAAAGTTTTCGTTTGTTAAGATTAACGTGTCAGCCGATTGCGTAAAATAGGTTTTATCCATGTCAATTGTGGACACAGAATAAAGGTTACCAACATTATAATCTAAGTAGCTGTTGCCAGTGCCGTTAATATTAGTCAGCAACGTTTGCCCGGCATAAAACCGAAACCTAATAGTTGAGGCTGCAGTCAGGACGCTGGCAACAATCATAAAATTTTGTGTCGTTGAAAACTCAAACGGGATAAGCAGAACACCATTTTGCGGATTGCGGATTGTCTGCCGTCAAATCTGAAATAAAACGTAGACCTGGGCGCCGAGAGAAACCGCCTTGCGGTTCAAATTCTACGTTCTGGGCCAGGGCTACTGTTGAATAATACTGCTCAAGATCAGTTCGACCGCGCAGTAGGGGATCCATTTCCCCGCCCGTAAAGCTGGACTGATATTGTTGGACACGGCTCATCCGCGCACGTCCGTAAGTAAGTAATCAGCTATTACCTGTGGAGGCTGAACCGCCGAGTCTATGTTGGAGGCTGACCAGCCGAGTCTATGTTGACAGCTTGCCTAAAATATCCACCGCGACCGCCTTCGCTAGGCGTGCCTAAAGCTTCTGCCCTCCAAATTTGCATCTTACCCGTTTGATCGGTGATAATTTCAGCCAGATGCCAAGCCAATTGGTAGCTCAAAAGCTGAACAAAGTAACTCGGCATCTGGGCCTCCGTCACGTTTTGCTGATACTCAATATGTATCTCAGCCGCATCTGTCAGAAGGACGGCGGATCCGTTTGCAGCGCGTCCGATCTCATATTGTTTGAACAACCCAGCACCTGGTTGGGAGGAAACCATTACGGAGCTAGGCACAAAGGTCAGCATGTCGGACGGAAGGACGAACTGATTTGTCCATTCATTGTTTGGCGTGGCGCTATCTTTAACAAGTTGAACGCGATATTTTGTAAACGACCAGCGATACATAGCCAAAGTGCTTGCCTTGACCTCTGGGTAAATAGAACTGCAAGCAGCGGCTGCAGCGGTGCCATCCGAAAAGCTGGTAATACCCTCTGCGCCCAAATGATTAAGAGCTTTGTTTACGATAGAAACACTTGTGTCACCGACAGCCATATTATCCCCCTAAAGGTGGAAAGGGGCGTTTCCGCCCCTCTCTGGTTATGTTGTCAAATCGGTGACTGTGATTGTGCCGCTAGTGTTGGTTAACATGCACAGTGCCTGCCCATTCGACGCTTTGAGCCACAGGGCATCGCCTGTCGCAATATGCGCTTGCATGGTGTTAAAATAACCCGAAGCTTTAGCAGCCGCCAAGTTATCTGCAGCGGTGGAGTAAGTGAACATCGAAGGCGCAGTGCCTTTTTTTGATGCTTGAACTGTTGCCCACCCGGTTGATGAATATGCCATAAATTTGTCTCCTATGACTCGTCGCAGATCACATCAACAATACCGTCCGTATCAATCGCGCCAGCGCCCATAGACAGTTTGGCTAAGATCAAGAAAGACGTTCTTGTAGGGATGTAATTTATCTCGGTGGTGGCAGGAATGCCGACAGCGCAACCAACGGCTTTCTTGTGGAAAGCAAAACAGGTCCGATCATTCGATGCCAAAGGCAAACCATTTTCGTCACGATCACCAATCACATGGAAGGTGAAACCCATCATTGTGTTGATATCGCCAGCTACTAAAGCGCGTAGATTTTGATAGTCACCCGAAACGGCGCGCTCATCGCCTAGCAACCCAGCCAAGTTATTGGCGTGAATCACAAAGTGACGATCTTGTGCTGGTACGTTTTTAGCATCCAACGCTTTTTTAGCTGCAATGATTTTACCAACGTTTAGGTTTGACGCAGCGGCGGATCCAGAGGTTACGACAGTTTTAGCAACTGTTGTTCCCGCTGAAGCTGCGGTTAACGCATCAATAATAACCTGATCTTCGCGCCGACCAATTGCGTTACCCACGACTTGGGCAAGCTCTTGACGCTCATCGAAGTTCACTTTTTGTTGGTTGAAGATATCACTGTACTCAGCCGCCTGATAATCATTTAACGATACAGTTACTTGATTGAAGGCTGCGTTGATTGGTGTGACTTCAGTTTGCGGCACGCGAATTGTCGCTTGGCCTTTTCCTACCTTTGGAAATTTTACGGAGTCCCCGACGACTCCACTACGCATACGGGCAACGTTTCTCAATTGTGCTGACGCCTGATAGGCAGCATGCACCTCTGAATCAAACAATTGAACGAATGCCGGGCTAAGATTAGTTGACACTTGGTCATCTCCTTAAAACGGTTAAAACGCCGATTAGGTTGTCAGGAGATGTCCTGGCCTCTGGCTACGCGGCACGTCCGCGCCCGGTGAATTTCTTCACGCCAGAGCGGCCCAGAGGGTTGTCGCTCAAAATCACCCATATACCATTATTGTAATCATATCAATACAATATGTTACAACTAGTAAATGCACAGTTAATTGTCGCCTTTCCACGGATGGTTTGCAAAAGCTTTTTCAATTTGCGCTCTAAATGCAGGATCTGAATTGTATCTCGGATCTTTTATTTTCTCTATATGAGAATCTCTAAATTCTTGATCTGTAGGGTGCCCATCAGATGATGCGACTGTTGGAATTGGAGAAAGATCTCCCGACATTGCGCGAAATTTTTGATAAAGCCCCTGCGCCACTGCAGAGTTGCCCATTTGGTTCATCATCTCGCGCTCGTCTTTTGAAATAATATCTTTGCGCAACAGCCCATCGGCCCAATTAACATTGCTTTTAATTATCGCGTCCGCGTTTGGCCCCATCTTTTTGCGCTCATCAGCAACATTGCGCTCGGCCTCAACCATTTCCATGCCACTCATTTCGGTGATTTGCCCTGCAAGCTCACTAAAAGCAGCCTGAGAAATCCCGTATTTTTTGGCCCAAGAGGAATAAGCATCGACAATAGGGTCATCATCACCATAACCCGCCTCGGCTAGCGTAGACATGTCATAGCTTTCGGGAGCTTTGTGTTCACCATTGCGAAACTGTTTTTCCAGTTCCTTGTAGCTTTTGGTAAAATTCTCTAGATCTGGGCCTTCCTTCTCATCCCAAAACTTCTCAGGAAACCAATCAGGACGGTCAAGCTCTTCGTCCTTTGCCGCTTCCGCTTCGGCCTGGTGAGACATGCCCGCATCTATTGTTTCATCTGGTGCCTCGGCGGCACTGCTCATTAAACTTTCTTCTTCAGCCTGTTGTTCTTCCATTTTCCGCCCGTTTCATTCTAAGTTGTATTTCTCTGACTAACTTTCGCTGCGCTGATCGCGCATACCCAAACGCCTCTGGCTCGCCAGGCACCCAAGCGTCTGGTTCACAAAACCGCTCCTCCAAGTGAGCTAATACTTTTCTGCCTTCATCTGTCGTAAAACAGCGTTGATACAAAATATCCATTTCAAGCTGCAAATCGCGGCTGATTGGTGTGACCGTGCTTTCAAGGCCATCCCAGCCGGGTGCGGTTATACTCATTGTACTGGCTCACCTTCTGGCATCATGCCTTGCTGTTGCGCGGCCTGTTCTGCCATTTGCATCATGCTTTCTTGCATTTGCTGTCGTTCTTGCGGGCTGGTCCTCAAGGCTGCAGGCACGCCCAACTGATCGGCAATGTAATCACCCACCGCATCCATTTTGATCAATGTTTGACCAACCGGGCCAAGGCTTTGGGTAATCTGCATGAACTGCATAACCTCATTGAGGCGGTCCATATTATTTGCCATTGCGAGCGGTGACACGGGGGTGACGGTTACTTGTAAACCATTGATTTTAAGCGGCAACTCAATCATGCCCATTTCATCCATAAGCTCTAAACTTCGGCGCACGATGGGGAACATGCATTCACTGATGAGCCGCCCGAAAGCTGCACCAAGGTTTTGCGATAGCTCTTTCATACGTTCTACGATCTCAGTCGCGCTTCTGGCGGACATGTTATCGGGCGGCAAGCTTTCGTCCAGCAACGTCTTTTTTATGTTTATTCTCAGATCGTTACTAACAATTTGTGTAAGATTAGCATCGCCAGATCGAGGCAGTGGTTGCAAGCTTGGACCGCGCGGCCCACCATTAGAGCTTACACCAATTACCGCACCCGGTACGATCGATATTGTTTGTGGGTTCAACACCCCATCATCGACTGCAGTGAATACACCACCGATACTAATCGACGCATTTTTTAAAGTTAATTCAACGACTTTGTTTAATGTCTTAATGTCGGGCAGGGCGTACATCACAGGACCGCGCCCGTATTTCTCGTTTGACGCCTTCATATATCGGCTGACAACCCAAGGAAAAGATTTGAGCGTGCGCGTTACCAGCTTATCATCGCCCTCCATTGTGGTCAGGCAATAGTAAATTATACCGCGCTCAGTATAGGTTGCCTCTAAAAGTTCAACCATTTCAAACGGATCTTCTTTGTATTTCTCCCGCAGATCATCTGGGATCTTCGCATCGGGCCATTCAGTCTCAATGTTTCTAAACTGGCGTTTCAGCTTACGATACACCGTATCAACGCCGCCGTTTGGCCCTTCCTCAAAACAGATCTGATATGACGGCACACAAGTATAGCGAATTGGTGTCACTTCATCGCCGGGTTGGATGAGCATGACCGCCGTGCCAACAGCGAGATCTAGCAAAAACTCACCCATAGCCAGGTCAAACCCCGATTGAGCCATAACACCAAACATCTTTTCAGTGTATAAATCTAAAATCTTTTGAGCTTCGATAGATTGCTCGTCAGGTATTTCATTGCCTGGCTGCAAACGGCACCAAGGGCGTTGCGGTGGAAACAAGCTAGATTGAATCCTGTTGGCGAAGCGCGCCGTGCTGTGGATAGCTGTCGAGTCGAAGACCCGTTTCATTTTATTCTGGCCGGGCGTGTTTCCCTCGTAGTAACCATCATAGAGGTTACGCATTGGCAGCGCGTACTCGTAACACTCTTCATAAATCGAGCGCCATTGCTGCTTTTGGCTTTCCGCCTTCTTATAGCGTTTTTTGATTTGCTCGACGCTTAACATGATTATGCTTTCTGCAGCTTATGAAACCTGCCTCGGGTGCTGCTATTTTGAAGCGCGTTTTTTACCGTACTTAGCCATCATCTTTTTCTTTAGATTTTTTGGCGTTTTCTTGCTCGGCTTTTCTGATTTTTGACCGTTCATCTACGTCCTCAGTATGCTTTGGGTTGCGGATATAGGTTTTCATTGCGAATTATAAACTGGATTATTGCCAAGCGTTGTGGCTGGCGTCACGTTACCCTGGCTTCCAGGTGTAACCCCAGGGGCCATTAGGCTAGGCATGCCTGCCCCTGGCTTCCAGGTGTGCCCCCAGGGGCCATGAGACTTGGCAAACCCGCGCCACTTGTACCAGCCAGTTTTTTGGCTTGTAGCTTTTTCGCCTCTGCAATTTTTTGTGCCTCAACCTCGGCCTCTTGTTCGGCCAGATTAGCTTCCATCTGAGGATCTACTGGTTTAGGTTTTGATTTGCGCCCAAAGAGTCCACTCATTTCGCTATCCTCGCAAACATTTCATAATCTGCGCCCTCTATTCCAAATTTTCTAAGGGTGCCTTCGTGCGTAAAATAACACCTCTCAGCCCACTTTACCGCCTGTACATTTAACGTACTTACTGTGATCTGTAGCCGCCTTGTGCGTGTAGATTTCATGTAATGTGAGAAAAACTTCAATGCAGCCCGGTGAAATGTCATCGTCTTTTCGCTAAGATCTCGGCTCGGAATCAACCAAGCTTCGCTTACTCCAGGCCAATATTCATAAGCCCCAAACATGCAATAAACCTTACCGTCACCAATCCCAGTGTAGGCTTGGCCGCTTTGCGCATAAGCTTCAAACGTTTCTGAATACTCGGGAAACTTCCTGCGGATTTCTAAGTCAAACTTATTTAAAGCTATGAGATTATAGTGCGAAGGGTGCCAGGGCACGATTTTATGCCGCGCAGACTCAACGCCCAGCGTTTTAGATAAAGACATCAAAATCTAACACCTTTGCCTGCACAGCGCGACCGCCAGCCGGGGTAGGGCTCCTGGTCATCATTCGATGCTCAGATCCCAGCAAGCAATAACCCGCCGCATCCCCAACATGGCTATGCTCGTTCTTATTGGGAACGTCACGAAACCGCTCAACCCCTGCACCCATACTCACGCGCTTAAAGTGATATCCGCCGATCAGAGCCTTGCGCAGCCGCATAACCTTACGATCAATCAAAAAGCCCGGCTTGCTTTCAATCAAACGCGTCATAGGAATAGCCATCGCCTCGCGCCTGGTTCTGAAATCGTTTGTGTGCGTAGGACGCGCCAGCATGCCCAAGGTCTTTAAGTGATCAAACGCAGTTGTCTCAAAGATCTGATCGCGCTGCATACCAGCCGGGTCACCCCAGATAATCGCTTCAGCCTTGGGAAACCGCGAGTTTATTTCACTCTTCAGCATCTCGGCAAATCTATTCCCGCCGGGTCACCCCATATGATCGCCTCAGCCTTGGGAAACCGCGAGTTTATTTCACTCTTCAGCATTTCCGCAAATCTATTCAAACCCATGTCAAACGTCACAAGCTCATGCAGAATATGCCAGCGGCCATTGCCCATCTTTTGCCCAAAGATCGCAGCCGGGGTTAAACCAAAGTCCAAGCCTATCTGCAGAGGCACATTAGGATCATACTCCAGATCCTTCGCCATCATTTCATCGTTGTACTCAGGCCAAACAGGGCGACCCTCCTGCACAAACGTATACTTGCCTTGCGCATAGCACTGGATCCAATCCAGGTTCTTACCGCCCAATTGCTGTTCATAGTAGCCGCCGGGAAGATTGTTAATGTTTTCAGCCTTGGGATTGGTTGTCCACCAACGCCCCGCGTGAAAACTAAACCCCTGGGCCTCGGGCATTTCTTCAGGCACCTTATCAACAGGCACCTCAATAACACCTCCATCCTGTTTGAAAAACTCCCAGGCAAAACGTCCGCCAGGCCGATCCTTCTCAGCCAAACGATAGTACCAGTGATCATCGTCCATAGGGTTGGTGTCCATAATAACACCGTGCCAAGTAGGCCCACCGTCCGCCTTTGTCGGAAAACGCCCCACACGATGCGTCAAGCCATCGATCACAGCCTTTGGCAACTCCCGGCACTCATTTACCCAGGCACCCGTAAGCTCCAAACTCAAAAGTTTTCGCACGTCTTTAGGATCGTCTAATGCTAAGAAGATTACCTCTAAATCAATCCCAGACGCGCCAGCTATACCCGGCAGCTTAATGTGATGCGTAATGGGTGGAGAATACTTAACATCACCCCAAATGCTCTCAGGCATCAACTCCAACCACGTCTTAAGCGTTGTCGTGCGCAGCATAGGATTCGTATTCCTGACAATCGCAAAGCGGCTGTACTTAATACCATCCCGAGGCGAAGGCTTTTGCTGCACCGCACGCCGCCAAATCTCAGCACAACACGCATAGCTCTTCCCAGATCCTACCGGACCCATAATACCGCGCACAAATCCTTTGCTGTGAAAAAACTTGGCAACAGTCGGAGAGCCCGAAAAGTCTAGCTGCATGTTTGTCGGATGATTACTCATTTGGCAACACGCTCATATGGAATTACAAACGGGGTTGCCTCCGAAACCTTGGCCTTGCCGCCATAAGCCCTCTTAATCTTCTCAGCAATTTGATCCACACTCTTAGCAGTCACAACGTGCTGAACCTTCTCACCACCAACCTTGACCGTCACGTTATACTTTCTCATCACTATCATCCTTGCTTGGCATCACATACTCAATCGAAACCACAGAAGGCTTATCAACCTCCTTCTCCTGGTCCAACAATCCCGCCGTTTTAGCCAGCATCTGTAAAATACGAACCTTGTCGATCATCTCAACATCAACCACATTGCCATGAGAATTAGGTGTAACACGAACACGCTTCACAGCACGCAACGCCGCCGGGTCAATGCTGGCAATGTCCTTCAACGTCACGCCCTCAGACGTGATATCCACAATGTCCGTGATCGTGCTGGTGCCCAAACTTAACAACTCAGCCGCCAACTCATCCCGGTTTTCGTAAATCATCGCAGAACCGCGAAGACGCCGCTTAATCTCACCCATAGCAAAACGCGCCCGATCTTTGGGCACGCTCTGACTAGTCTTACCCTTAGAACGGGATGACATCTTCCGCCTCCTCAGCCTGGCCCCAAGCAGGAGCCCCACCACTCTCAGGAGCCTGGAATGAACCCAAAGAGCCCGCATCACTCTTCTCAGCCCTGCCGTCCAACATAACCATCTCACCACCGTACTGACGCAACACAACTTCGGTCACAGACTTCTCAACACCAGAACTGTCCTGAAACTTTCGTGTCTCCAAAGAACCCTGCAAATATACCTTGCTACCCTTCCTTAAATATTGCTCAGCTACCTTCACTAAGCCCTCGTTGAAAATACTAACCGTGTGCCACTCCGTGCGCTCCTTGCGCTCACCAGAAGCCTTGTCCTTCCATGTCTCACTCGTAGCCAAGCGAAACGAACAAACCTTGCCGCCGTTCTTAAATGTGCGAACCTCGGGATCCTTCCCAAGATTGCCAACCAATATTACCTTGTTCACTGACATGTTTTCCTCCTTGTAAAATGCCAAAATAATTTTGTGTTATCCCCATACGTGCTAGGCGGGGGCGGGGGGGGATAAGGTGGGGTCACGTTATATTTGTGCATATGCCCACATACTAATGGAACGATTTGTTTTTGTACACTCACCGCATCTTAAGCCCATTGGTTGCCTTCTTCAGCACAGATGAGGGGTCATCCTGCGCGCCACCCTTGCCCTTACCTTCCTTGCGTTTGATGAAGTACTGCAACGACTGCGGTGGTTGCTTGTTGTTCTTCACCATCCAATCCAACACCCGGCACGCATCGCTGTCAAAGCTCTTAGCTGTGTAGCCCATGCGCAGTAGATCGCCTGCCAAAGCTACCTGTCTTTGGTCATAGCTCCAGTTCCGCCCGTACCTCTGCTGGATAGCGTGCGATAGGTTGTTGCATACTCTTCTACATTCATCCTCATTATTCTCTTCTTTTATAGTTCTATTAGGGTGTTTAAGTACAAGCTGGGGCTTGTGGACTTGTACAAGCTGGGGCTTGTATAGGTCATCACCGTTACTGCTCTTTACACAAGCTGGGGCTTGTACACGTTTAGATTGTTTTGCTTTGTTTACAAGCTGGGGCTTGTGCGCAGAGAGTTGTCCTTTGGCTCCTCTAGCGGCCAGTTCCATCATCTTCTCGGCTTCTTCTGCCTCTTCTTGGGGTGTCTTTGCATCGGCTGGCTCGGCCATTTTGATGATGTTATCGTATGTCTTTGTGGGATCGAATATGACCCTCCAGACTGCGCCTTGCTTTCCCCAGCGTCTACGATTGTCTTCGCGTTTAATCTTTTCAATGTAGCCCCAATCTACCAGGCGCATCATGTGCTGTGAGACTGCTTGCTGAGAGCTTTCCATATCGTGTGCCATTGTCCTCTGGTTTACCCAGAACACGGCTGTCCACTGCTTGGCGTGCCCACAGCAATAGGCGAGGACTTTGAGTGCTTTGGGATACCTATTGAAGCGGTTGTCCATGATAGCTCTGCCTGGCAGTACGGCTGTTGGACCTGGTGATTGACCTGTGCCGTGTCCTTTGGGAGCGTCACGTATTGGATCAGGTGTTAGCTCAGTCTTGCGCATCGCAATCCTCGGTGTAGTCTGGGTCTTCTATGAACCCGGTTTCATCGCATCGTCCGCATGCCACCAGTTGTGTTTCCAGGTAGCCGCCATTTATGTAGCAGACGATCGGTTTGTCCTCTTCATAACGGCCTTCGCCCTGGCATTCTGGGCACGGTAGATAGATCACTTAATCATGTTCTCCAGGGCGTATGCGAGTTGACGCAATTGGGCTGGCATTTGATCATTGACGTGACCTGTGAAGAGTGGGCGCCGATCTTTAGGGTGCAATGCTTCGCCTGCAATGAGAGCAAAGGTGGGTCCACTGTGATCGGTACGTGAGATTTCAAAGGTGACGTGTCCAACCATGTAGGTGTCACGTTTCACGCTCGGGTTTTTCTGTCTGTTGTTTGCGCTCATTAGGATCCTCCTTCTTAATGAGTTGTAGATACGATCCGTTTCTGGATCTTGTTCACGGCGTTTTTGCACGGCTCGGATGCTGTGCAGAATGGTTGTGTGATCGCGGTTACTTGCGCGCCCAATCTGGGGCAGGGAGCCTGTCGTGAGATCTCGGCAGAGGGCGTGAGCCAATTGTCTCCATCTTGCATAGCCTTTTTTGCGCACTGGTCCTTTTAGATCAAAGACGGTTATGTCTGCGTGCCAGGCAACGGTAGCGTGTATTTCTTCGATTGATATTTTGCGGCGGGGATCTCTGATATCTTCGTGCCGGGGAATGCTGCCTCCACCATCTTCTTTTTGAGGCGATACACGTCCGTCGAGTAGCCCTTCACGTCCTCCACAATCAGGGCTCCGATTTGGCCTTCTGGCCCGGTTGCTGTCTTGTCGAAGTACTGGAAGTCCGCGAGGTATTTGCATATTGGCTTGCCTTTGATTGTGATCCGAAAGATCGGCTGGAATTCAAGGTTCTGGATTTCCCCGGCGTCCAACCTGGGCTTGAGGACAAACCAGTAGTGCTTGGCTTCCGCTTGGGAGTCGAAGCGTCTGTCATCTAGGACCACCTTTTTGTTGTTGAACTTACGCAACTGAACGCGCCGCTCTTGTAAGCTTGTAGAGATCACGGCTGATCGTGACGCCTAGCTCGCGTGCCAGGACGTGTTCAACGTACACTTCCTTCGACATACATTGCTTTTCAGCTTCTTTTTTCACGGCTTCGTGCAGTCCTGCATCGATCCGACAAAACAGATTTGAAACGTTATCTGACATTTTTATCTCCAAAAGAGTCTATTAGTACTTGTACGACCGTATATAAATATTATATCAGGTGTATAGATGTACTTTTCGCGTACTTTTTATGTACGTTTAACAGCCAAGGAGGGCGCACATGTATTGCTGCAGTAAATGTAATGGAACAGGTGATCTGCCGGCGCATCGCAATGTTGCCGGCGGTGTCTGCTTCAAGTGTAAGGGCACTGGCAAGCAGCGCACGCGTCCAAACCCAGCGACCCGCAAGTGGTTATGCGTTTATGCCGGGGTGGGTCTGTTTACCAAAGGTGCGCGCAGTGAAAAGGCTGCGCTTCGCCTGGCTGTTACACATTGGAAGCTGCACAAAAAAGCTTTGGCGTTTGCGAATGTCAAATCAGAGAAAGACATAACTGTAACTATACTGGGGGAAGTATAATGCTACACGTAACACGATCAGATCACGGCGCAGCGCATAGTGGCAAGTTTGCTGCTTATGTGCGCGTCAGTACCGACAAACAAGATGTCGTCAACCAGGAACACGCAATCAAAGCCTATCTCAACGGCGGCGATTACAAGGAGCCTATCTCAACGGCGGCGATTACAAGGTTAAATGGTTCCGCGAAGAGGGCGTCAGCGCCACCACTGATTGGCACCAGCGGCATGAACTGCACGCGTGCTTGGATCATTGCCGAAAAACTGGGGCAACTATGGTCATCTATTCTGTTAGCCGTTTATCCCGGCGCACCTGGGAAACCTTACGTTTCTTGGAGCAAGAAGTGCGGACAGGTAAGGTAAAACTGGTGGTGGTTGACAACCCAAACCTGGATCACACTACAATCGGGCTTCTGTCGGCTGTCGCTGAGATGGAACGCACTCAAATCTCTGAGCGCACCAAAGCAAGCTTGGCTCGCATCAATGAAGTGATCAAAAAAAAGGGCAGTTATAAAACAAAAACGGGCAAGACCATTACCAAGCTCGGGGCAGGGGAGAAGCTAAAAGCTGCTCAAAAACTAGGCGATACTGCTAAAATTGCCGCCGCTGATGAGCGGGCTAATGATGTAGCGTCTTTACTTACAAATTTAATGGCCCAGGGTTTGAGCTATCGCGGGATTGCGCGCGAGCTAAACAAAATGGGTGTTGAACCACCAAGTCGGCGGAGAAATCCAAACCTTTCTAAAAAGACTGAATGGCACGCGAGTACCGTGCGTAATTACTGCTTAAGAATTGGAAAAAACAAATGAACCAACTATCATTAGATCAAGTCATAGATGCGGCGTTGCAAAGTTTTTCAGAAGAGTTAGCAAAAACAGAAATACAAATTTTTCAAAGAAGAAATAGCTGGAGAGCCAAGTGCAAAATGACTGCCTATTTTCAGTCTACTCCCGAAAAGGCTGCGTTTTCTCGTTTGATGTACCTAGCCACATGTGTAAAGCAGCCTTACACGATAACAGAGATTTGCAATGAATTGGGTATATCCCGTCAAACAATCTGTATTTACACAGATGACTGTTGCAAAGAGGGGTGGATTGTTTGGGAGAAGGTAGCTGGAAACAGTTATAAATATATGGCTTCTCAAGAGCTTTGTGACGGAATTTTAGCCTACGCAGATTATGCCTCTGACATGTTCCTAAAAGGTGACGTTCACGACACTGAACATTTTTTACGCACCGTGAAAAGACGTAAAGCCGCCTTACGTTGCCAAAACTAAAAGCCCGCTATAAGTTACATGGAGAGGATAGGTAAATTACATGAAGCAACCAGATAACTATACCGTAAGGCTGATGCGCAACTCTGCGCTGCGATTTAAGCGCCGTCTGGATATTCCAATGTGGAATGCAAAGCATGTTACCAAAACAATTGAGATCCTTGCTGAGGTTGTTGAAGAATTAAGAAGAATAGATAGCAGTAGCAGCCTTAGAAACGAAGACAAATGCCGATACGGTCAGGACGCGATACAGAACGCGAATATGGCATTTAAAATAATGACCCCGGTGGATCCGCGTGCGCGCGGTGGAGAGCTACTGGTTTACGGGAACAGAGGCCTGGAAGATGAGCGCGGCTATGCAGAGTTAAACGCGCGTGAAGACCTTAATACTGGCAATGTTCACGGCAAAGAGCGGCGCTTCCCGAGGCGTGCAAAAGGCAGAGGTAGCTATTAGTAGCAGTAAAATACCTTTTAATAATGGCACAAAAACTAATAAAGAGGTTAGTGAAATGAAAACAAAGAGTTATGGTGAAGTGTATCAAGATGGGGCCGATAATATATATTATCTTAGTGCGTCCTCCCCACACAGAAATCTAGATCACACTGATGAAACTGTGTCAACAGGGTTGATAGTACAGTCTGTGTTTGAGTTCGTTGTGATAGGCCTGTGGTTTGGCTTGATGTTCGCCGGGCTGTGGATCGGTTGCAGCTTTGATGACCAGTGCGCCTCATCCTATGGTGTACTATAATGCCAAAGCTTTCAAAGACAGGCTGGCAAATTGGGTCCAGTGATGCCGGGGCTATTGTACTATATAAGACTGCCTTCGATACGCGCGACACACTGCTTTTTAAGCACAAGCGCGCTAGGGCAGGGTTCACTGAAAAACTTGAGAGCAAAGGCACGCCTGCTACACGGCGCGGCACTCACCTTGAAAAAGGTGTAGCAGATTGGGCTCAGGAAGAAATATCTTTAGAAATTGACGCACATGTTGAGATGGAAGAGCCCACAAAACCTTTTGTGGTAGAAGAGTTGGGCATTGCGTCTTCAATTGACCGTTTCATTACACTGCACGCGCCTTATGTTCTTAAAAATCCAGATGACTCAGAAGTCGTTTTGCAAGGTAAAGGTATCTGTGAGATCAAGACAGATTTTTATCACCAGGAAAGGCCTAAGCCAGAGTGGGTGATTCAAGTGTTACACCAAATGCTCTGTTCTAATATGCCTTGGGGATTGATTGTTTGTATGAGCCAAAAGGGTTCTCTGCATTTATATCCTGTCACATATAATAAAGTGATGATTGAGCGGATGAAGGAGGCGTATGCTGAATTCTGGGATCTAGTAGAGAACGATGGTGAATACCCACCGATTCTTGAAAATAAAGAAGTGCCCCAAAACATTGATGATTTTGATCCGGTCGTAACGCGCGAGTTATCAGACCTCTGTCGAAATTATGCAGAGGCGAGCCGTCAGGCATCTGAGGCAGCAAAAATTAAAGAGGACGTGAAGTCAGCCATCTTAGATGCCCTGGATGGTCTGGAAGAGCATCACGTTTCTGTCGGAAACTATGTCATCAAATACGATGAAACCATGCGTGAAAAAAAGATCTTTAAAAGCACGGGTGAATTCGTGCCGTCCACCAGATTTACTTTAAGGGAAACAACTTAATGACTAGCATCGTTACTCACAAAAGCCTGCAGCCTCAAAGCTTGGAGGAGGCAATCAAGTTTTCTGATATTCTCAGCAAATCACAAATGGTTCCCAAAGATTATCAAGGCAAGCCAGCCAATGTTTTAGTCGCGGTTCAGTGGGGTATGGAGCTTGGCCTGCAGCCGCTACAAGCCCTCCAGAACATCGCTGTTATTAATGGGCGCCCAAGCGTTTGGGGTGACGCTATGCTCGCTATGGTGCGCGCTGACGCACGCTGCGTAAGTGTTAATGAGTACCAGGAAGGTGATGGGGATGAGCGCACCGCTGTATGCACGATTAAGCGCAAGCACGCTGGTGAAATCGAGGAGATCACACGCACATTCTCAGTCGCGCAGGCAAAGCTTGCGGGTCTATGGGGGAAAGGTGGAGCCTGGAAACAATACCCAGAGCGCATGCTGCAACACCGGGCCAGAGGCAATGCCTTACGTGACGGCTTCCCTGATGTTTTGGCCGGGCTAAAGACTACTGAAGAGGTGCGCGACGAAGAGGAGATGAAAAACATTACTCCAGCCGCTGTAGCCCCACCAACCTTAGAGGATCTGCAGAAACCTAAGCCAGAAGAGATCGTGTCGGCGGACCTGGTTCTTTATACTATGGATGATGAAGGACGGTTTGATGTGAAATCCACAATCGATTCGCCCGACAACTTTCACAGCGCTTACCAATCAGAGATCTATCGTTTAGCTGAGTTTTCCAACGTCGCGCCGACAGTTAAACTTAATAAAATTGATGAACTCAAACAAGCAAATATCTCTACTTTAAGAGAACTTCCAACAGAAATCACTAAAGCTTTGGCAAAGATCCATGAGCAAGTGAAAGAGGTATTGAAAGGCAACAAAAAATGACAGAAGAAAAAATTGGATTAACGCCAGTGCAGAAGGATATCTATGACTTCCTTTGTATGTTTCACCAGGTACATGGATACATGCCTACCCTTAAAGAAATTGCTGACGGCAAAATTGAAGAGCGACAAATATTAGCGGCGCGCAAAAGCAAAAACACAATTGTTCAAATCTTAGACAATCTTGCCCAAAAAAAATGGATCGTCAGAAACAAGGGGTTTCAGCGAGGCCTACAAGTTCTATGAAGTCATTAACGTAGCTTTGCGGTTTTTCTCCCGCCGCGAGGTTTGACTGGCTCGGAGTGCTTTGGCTGTAGGCGCGCCAGGCTCTCCGGGCTTTTTCATTTTTTCGCCACTGCCTTTTGCAATGCGCTTACGCTTGGCGTGAATATTGTGCCAGAGGCCTTTTGACTTAGACATGTAACCACCTATAGATTTTGTTTGTCTGTTCAATGCGGTCATCTAAACCGTGATAACCACCGTTTACACGCTTAGTAATTTGTTTAATTACATCATCATTTACACCTTGATCTGCTATTTGAAACAACTTGTTTCGGTCAAAGAACCAATAGGCGCTTTCAAAAGCGTAGTCTGTGGATAGAAGATCTGGGTCTTTCATTACATCAGGTAACCGCATTTTTGACGCGAACTTCCGATAGTTTGCTCTGCCTGTGCATTGTAAAAATCCGCGTCCGCGAAAAGCCCAGCCGTCATTTTCTTCGACATTGCCAAGCGCACCTTTCTTGGAACGGTTTTTATCCATGTAAACGTAATTGGCTATTTTCTGAGGTCTACGTTCATACTGTGAAGCATCTTCTTTATCGTCTCCAAAGTAACGACCGAAAACACTTTTTAACGCTTTCTCGGAGTAGTTAAGATTCTCTTCTGTATGTTTGAAGTAACCACTTTCGTGTGCAGATTGACCAAGGAGATGCGCAGCGCGCACGTCTGATAAATCAAAGTGATCTGCGATAGCACGCGCGGTCTTTGGTCCAAACGAATTGTCAGGTGTTACGCCGCAACGGCTCTGCAAAATTTTAAGCGCTGTCATTTTGCTATCCTTTTGTTTTTCTCCCAGGTTCGCATGCCAGCTAAACCAAGCATCCCGGTTAGCACCGGCAGCATCGTGGACATATCGGCCTGTGGCACCACAAACCCAAACCCGGCAGCGATAGGAGAGATCAAGAAATTGACGGCCAAACCAAGCACGCAGACATACCCACAGAGTGGACGCCAGGATGCCTGGAACCAATTGCCTGCAGCTTCTGCCTTGTTGACCTCGACTTGGGCCAGCGCCAGTTCTTGCGCGTGTCTGTCAGCCATTGTGCTTATTTCATGGGCCAAGCGCGCAGCCTCATCTTTGTCTGGTATGACCTTGTCGATAATACCTGTGACGGGCCCGATAAGAGCGTTAAGAATACTCATTTCTCATGCCCCAGCCAAACCGCAAAGGCACCTGTCATAGCTCCTGTGACCGTTGCTGTCAGTGCCGTTGCTTGCGTTGAAACCTCGCCTTGCGGCAATGACATAAACCACTCGATCACGCGTATATACATCACGCACATAACCAACATCATAATTCGGGGTAAAAGCTTCCAGGCTAGTATGCGCTCAAATGCTATCGTCATTTTAAACCTCGCAGAAATTCAGTGAAAAAATACAGCAAGGCAAAACCGCCTGCAGTAAGAGTAGTAATAGCGCCCCATGAAACATAACGAATCGTTGCCGCTATCTGACGCTGCCTAGCTTCAGCCTCCTTTTTGCGCTGGACCCGCATCTTAGTTTCAAATTCAACGAACTTATCCCAAGTGCCGGGTTTGGCGTATAAGCGGCAAAGGCTTTCGAGTTCCTTGCGTTTCTCAGATATCTGTTCGAGTGCTAGAAACTCATCGAAATCATCGGCTGACTTGCCCATCACCTTGGAGAACAAGCCAGCTTTTTTGCGGTTACCTCTTGCCTTTAATTCTTCCTCTGCTCCAACCAAATTTTTAAGTGGGGCCAGAGCATCAGAGATCTCTTTGCCGTTGGCAATGAATTTTGAAATCGTCGCATATGCGGCGTTTGCCGCTGCTAATTCTGCCAACATTTGAGGTTACCTACCATTAGACACTATTTGTAATTGTACAGTAACGTCAGCAAAAGAAGTATTGTTGCCCCGGCACTACCAATTAAAATTGATTCGATGCGTTTGATCCGCAGAATGGTTTCTTTCCACCGCTCATCAAGCTGCGTTTCAATGCGCGTCACGCGTGTCGCTAAGGCAGCAACCGCCTCATGCACGCTCGCTACTGTACGTTTGTCCATTAGTTCACCACCTCTGCTTCTTCTGTTTCTTTTTCTTCCAGGCTTTTAAACAAGTCATCCTGGTAAGTATTGAAAGATCGCTGCAGCTTATCCATTGCAGCACGCAAGTTATTCAGTTCGACAGACAACACCTTCATTTGCGCCACCCAAAATTGCTGCTCGGGTTTCATTAGATCAACATCGTGCTTTTGATCCTTAATGAAGATTACGTTTTCTTGCTTTTGTTCTGACATGGTTACCTCCTCAGTCAGGTTTGATCGGCCAATCCTCAACAGATAGATTAGGCCATTTGGAATGGTTTGGGATATCTCTCAGCGCCTGACGATATGCAGTTTGCGAGGATGTTATTGTTCGATCAGCAAGTGCCCAGTGATCGGTTTGCGCCAGTAAATTGTTACGCTCTGCTCTATTGCTACCAGCAATCATTTCGGGATCGGGCCTGCCAAAAGGATAATCTTTCTCGGCTTTCGGAATTACTTTTTCGATGCGCTCTTCACCCGTATCAGTGTTGACCTCCACCAAATTAAAATCACCGTCATCACGTTCCACCATAAATGAATAACCTGTCATACTAATCTCCTATTGCCAGTTGTAACTTGGGTATATTCTAGTGAAGAGCGGGTAGTACCTTGCGTGAAACGAAGAAAAGCTTTGCGAATTAAACCCACTAGTCTGTGCAAAGAACTGTATGTCTACAACTTTGCCACTTGATGTACTCGTGTCTGAAGTTGCTTTCGAATATGCTAGAGCCATATCTTCAAAATTACCCCACCAATTAAGATTTGTAGCCATGTAGTGTATTTCCATATTGAAATAATTGTGATTATTAAAAAAAGATGTTGAGCTTACAACATGATTAGCATTAGGGTTTTTTAAATATATAATTGCCTTATTACGATAGCCGTCAAAATTTGAATGACCGCTTAAAAACGATCTATGCTTGGCCGCAAACCGATAAGCACTAGTTACACCAATAGAACTACTCGTTTCTGTGGACGTGCCTTCGTAAGCTGTCATCCACTCTTGATTGATCGTTGTGCCAGAATTATTTCGCAAACGCATTAAGGTATATGAGTTGTCTGGAAGAGCCCATTCGCAAACCAGAACGCCCCGCGCCAAATCTATATCAGAAGCTGTATTGAACGCATCAGCAATGGTAATCGTGATAGTTGAAGCACCACTGACACTGACAACGCTTGGGCTGGACAATCCCGTTTTGCCAAAAAGTAAATTTGGAAGGCTCATGTATGTTCCCCTATTGGGAATGTCCTAAAAGTCATCCCTTTAAATCTTCCACCAGTATAAAGTCGTATACGATTTATTTGGGTAGCAACCTTGCAGTGCATCCCGCCTCTAACTAGTTTCAAATTACTGTAATTGTCATAAAATAAACCATCCCAAAAAAAGCTAGTGCGGCCACTGTACTCATCACCAACATAATTATTTAAAACGGTAATATTCATTGTGTGTACTTTGTTGGACGATGATGGCAAGCCTGTTCCTGACCCTAACATCTGAAAATTTGAAATGTAGGAGTAACTAGTTCCATTATCATTATCCCAAAGAGATTCACTGTCTGTGCGGCTGGCAGAATATGCGTGAGCAACAATCGTGTTTACAAGTTGAGGCATAATAAAAACGTATTGAGTATATGTCATACTCCAACTGAGTTGGAAACATTGAACGCCTGCGTCTGGGTTCAATTTTATGCCTATACCAGAGTAACTATCATATGAATATTGATGACCTATGTGAACTTCATATTCACCAAAGCCATATTTTCCGATTTTAACTTCACTCATGTCAAGCTGCCCCCAATGTATAGACCCGCAAATGACAATATTTAATAAATGAAGCGTGTTCGCTTGACCCGCTGTCATCAGTAGCAATGAATTGCAGTTGTGTAGGAATTTTGTTTGCTAGGTTCTGGTCCATGAGATAAGTCATGCCAGCAACGCGACGAAAATCATTATTATAATCGTTAAGAACAGCATCCCACTTAAAGAACGGTGATTTGAAAGGTTGAGCCCCAGTAACCTGACTAATATCTCCGATCATAACAAAAGTTATTCTACGCCCAGTTACTGAGGTTGGGGAATTATCTGTAGTTTTTTCATCGCCAAGCAAATCAAACTGAGTAAATTTTGAAAATGAATGAGCGTTGTAATTAGAGCCAGTATAATAGTTATATCCGTATTCGCCTCTGGTTGACCTAGAATGCATGCGTAGATTTATAACAGTGTTCGTAGAATCTAAAAATTGTCCATAAACTGTGCCACCATTACTTGACGATGCTTCAATCGCAAACATTCCTTTGATAAGTATTAGGTTAGATCTGTCACCAGTTGCATTGTTAATATCCACTTTTACACTAGACAAATTAGACCCAGTGCCGTGGACAAGCTCTGCACTTTTTCGCAAACCACCGCCAGATAAAATCTGTTGAGAAAACCCGGTAGTCATTCGGCTAAACCTATTTTTCTTTTCAACTCTAATAGTTCTGCTTGTTGTTCTTTAACTGCTTCGACCAGGAGTGCGACCACCGCATTGTAGTTAATAGATTTCACCCCATCTCTTTCGATCACGGCGTTTGGCAAAACCTCTTCGACCTCTTGAGCTATTAAGCCAGTATGCGTTTCTTCTTTATTGTTTTTAAAATTGTACTCATAACCATTGATTTGGCTCACTGCAGACGCGGCGGTTTCCAACTTCACTAAGTTTTCTTTGAGGCGCAAATCAGATGTTGCAGTGAAAGTTGTAGCCGTAACATTGGCAAATGTAACATTATTTGTAGTGTTTAAACTTTGGTTATAACTAGCACCAACGTTTGCTCCATCCGCAACATTTATAAAACTTCTGACCGCAGCCGCAGTTGCATGTCGGATATAACCATCATTGCCTGTCTCGCAGCATATTTTTGTAACGCCACTAGAGACATCGTTAGGCGTTGTATTGAAATAATTGGCAAAGATGTAACCAGACGAATGCCGCTGAACGACTGTGCTGTTACTTGCGCTTGCGGAAACAGTATAAGGAAAGCTGTAGTTGTTAGCGTTTGTCGCAATCGTATCTAGCTTCGTTCCATCCGCTGCAACATCGCGTCCATCTACTGTGCCGCTCAGTGTAATGCTTCCCCCGTTAGAAAAACTTATTACATCTGAACCACCACTGTTTCTAAAAAGCCATAGACCCGCAGATTGAAAATAGAAGTGGTTAGCATGGTATTGTATCTTACCAGAATGCTCGCCCGTCCA
>OBMK010001005.1_pt1 | contig 24958 bp, 17 predicted proteins | sample 1539081 | NCBI WGS metagenome assembly OBMK01 (sample SAMEA3355528, study PRJEB22509) | marine metagenome | biome: marine; feature: river plume; material: water | place: USA | collected 2010-08-07 | depth 0.5 m | reverse complement strand
GAGCTGTGACTTGCGTTCTTCGGAAAACCAAAAAGGCTCAAGTTGATCGTTCCCCGTTACTTCTTCCGAGAGGTCTGTTGCACGATAGAGTCGACCGTTCAACATGACATGACTGATATCGTCAGTCATATGCATATTTTCCAACGGGTTACTGTTCATGATCACAAGGTCGGCAAGTTTACCAAACTCAATTGAGCCAAGATCATTTGCCATGCCCAGGTACTTGGCTGGATTAATGGTGGCGAGAAAGAGGACCTGCATTGCAGTCATGTCGCCACCGGCAAAGCTCCACATCTCCCAATGAGTTGTGCCCGTTGTGTGGCGGCACCATGCGTGTCATCGGACGGGGCCGCCTTCGGATCATTGACCCAGACAGCTATCCAATCCTAAATTATGCTTGGACAAACAGCCAAATCACCTCTGCCCGTCAAATTCACCCCAGAAATCAGCAAATTTATCCGGGTTTTCTCCGACAGGCCTGCTTCTGTCATACCAATAGTTAGATACATCCCCCTCCAGACAATGTACTGCTGTTTTTTTCCAGACATCAAATCCTTCCATTAACCTGACACTTGCACTGGTGTAACGTAGCGTTAATCCACAACGATTACGTTTGGAAGCATTAGCAGCCGAGCCATGCAGCAACAGATCAGAATGTAGGGATATCTGTCCTGCTTTTAGCACATTGACAAAACGATTGTCGTAATGGGCAGCACTTTCAACTTCTCTGCCCAACACCCGACTACCGTCTAATGGTCGGGTATTATGTGGCAGCCCTCCCAGCCGATGACTCGCAGGCACAAATTCCATAGCTGCGTTTTCAGCATCTGCGTCATCAATGGCCAGCCAAGCGGAAACACTCTGGCTGGGCGTGAGCGGCCAATAAACAGCATCTTGGTGCAGCGGCACAACCTTCTTATCACCTGCCAGTTTTGCAAAAAGATGCGAGCTCCAGCAAACTATCTGCTTGCCTAGAATGTCCTCGATAAGCGCTAATATCCGCGGTTCGACCACCAGGTCATAAAGCCTTTGGCAGACGACATGGTAATTATTAATTGAGTATGAATTACGACGATCTTCAGCTGAAACTACCTGGCTGACTAATTGATCAATATAACGCTGCAGGTCGATCGCCTCCGCCTCAGTGAAAACATTGATGCCGGTCAAATAACCCTGCTGATTGAACTGTTCTATCTGCTCTGGACTCAAGGTAGTGCAATTCTGCGTTGAAACCGGGAAGAATTTAAACACTCGTCCGGCCTCTCCGGGTGGTTCACGACTCATAATATCCTCTTCACGCTACTCAGTTTAATCTTCGCTTAGGATTCACTATAAGCCACATCGGTTAATATTTCTGATTAATATGCGATAAAAACGTTGAAGCACTGTTGTCACATCTATGCAGCCTTCAGCGTCTATTTTAGATATTTCGCCTTAATACAGGCATTCATCATTACGCGCTGGTTGAGAATTCACACAAACTTGACCATCAGTTCGACAAGGTTAAGTGCGGGACGTTGATGCATGGTGTTGGTTTTTGGGAAGAAAAGCCGATTGTCTCTCAACCTAACCAATGGTCAGAGGGGAGTTTCGATTATGTCCTGGAGCCGGCTACCCCCACCAGGTACCTATTTGACCCTGTTCTTATGGAAGGGCTGTCATGCATGAATGCAAGGCTACAACCGCTGGGTAGTGGCACAGATTCGTGCGCAGCGTTGCACCAGAATACTGCGCCAGGAAGCCGGGCCAAACAAAAACTGAAGCTTGTTCAGGTAGGTGACCCTGAGTATATGTAGGCTGTTTTGACCGTTGTATAAAACTCCTTAGCATACTGGCCCTGTTCCCGAGGTCCGTATGAACTTTCCCCGCGGCCACCGAATGGCACGTGGTAGTCGGTGCCTGCCGTGGGCAGATTAACCATCACGCAGCCCGTCGCGGCATTGCGCCTGAAATGGGTAGCGCGGGCAAGGTCCTGAGTAATAATGCCTGATGTGAGACCAAACCGTGTATCGTTGACAGTTTCCAGTGCTTCCGCATAAGAGCCGACCTTGATGACACAGGCAATGGGTGCAAACAATTCTTCGCGGTTGATCTCCCAGTCGTTGCTTGTGCCGGTGAATACTGCCGGTGTCATGTAATAGCCTTCGGTCTCACGCTCAACCTGTTCGCCACCACATCGCAGTTCAGCACCCTCGCTGATTCCAAGGCCGATATTCTCGAGGTTCTCGGTCAATTGTCCTTGGCTGACGACAGGTCCAATTTGTGTGCCTTCCTTAAGCGCATGATCAACGACCATAGATTTTGCCGCGTCGACAAGTTTATCCACGAATGCATCGTGTATCCCTTCATGAACAATTAGTCGTGAGGAAGCGGTACATTTTTGACCGGTACCGCCAAAAGCGCCATTCAGTGCGCATGTAACAGCAAGGTCGAGATCCGCATCGTCCATGACAGCGAGGGCGTTTTTTGACCCCATTTCTAATTGGATCTTTGTCAGGTTGCCAATGCAGCTCGCTGCGATTTGTTTGCCGACGGGAACTGAACCCGTGAAGCTGATCGCATTGATGAGAGGGCTTTCGGCTAACTGTTGCCCTACGGCACCACCGGGTCCCATGACCAGGTTAAAGAGACCTTTGGGGATATCCTGGCGTGCCATAATTTCTGCTAGCGCAACCGCAGAAGCTGGTACGAGGTTAGCTGGTTTCCAGATAACTGCATTGCCAAAAGCAAGGGCTGGCGCAATTTTCCAGACCGCTGTCGCAGTCGGGAAGTTCCAGGGTGAAATGATCGCAACAACACCAACGGGTTCACGGCGCACATCAACTTCGATATTGTCGCGAACTGAATCTGCGTTGTCGCCGATCTGGCGCAGGGATTCGGCAGCATAATAGGTGAAAAACTGGCCTGCTCGATAGACCTCGCCTTTACCTTCGGCGAATGGTTTGCCCTCCTCACGTGCGAGTAACGTGCCCAATTCATCGGATCTGGCCATCAACTCCTGACCGATAGACATTAAGACACTGTAACGTTGCTCGAGACCAGAAGCAGCCCATTGTCGTTGCGCTGTAGCTGCTGATTCCAGTGCTCGCGTGACCTGATCTGAATTCGCCTGTGCATAGACACCGATCAGGTCGGAGAGGTCTGAAGGGTTTCGATTTTCAACTTCGGCTGCACCGGACAACCACTCTCCGGCAATATAATTTTTGTTTAGTTCAGGCATAACAGGTTCTCCAGTGTAAATATGGGCAGATTAGTCTTCATGTGGCGGCAGACGGTGACAGAATTTTCGTCGCTTCATCGCGCCCCTCGATTAGCTTGTGCTCAATAGTATCAGTCATCGCCCATCCTCCTAGTTTTAAACATGAGACTAGCTCCATGGAAATGGGCTGTTGGAAACAGGGTGCAGTTTCCCTTCAGCGTAGCGTGAAAAACGGAAAGGTTTGAGAAGTTCAGTGGGTGACCCCATTAGTTCTTCGGCTACCAGCTTGCCGACGCCGATCATTTTCCACCCGTGATTGGAGTCTGCAATTAGGTAGGCGTTGTCTTTAATATGATCAAAAATTGGAAAACTATCCGGGGTAAATGCCCCGAGACCGCCAGAAGGCTCAGTCTTGTAGCTGGGCATCGTGCCTGAAAACCGGGACTGGCAGTGTGCCAGCGCGGAGACCCAGTGTTCACGGAAATCGGGGCCAACGATAAACTCCGGTGAGCGGGGTCCATAGGGGTCAACCGCGACCGCGTCTGCTGGTTTGTCGACGATGAATGGAGCTGCGCCACCCTGGATACCATCAAAGTGGAAGTCCGGCTTGTAATAGATGCCCCACATGTCCTCTGTAATGAGTCTGCCGTCTACATCTGAATGCAGTGGCGCGTCGGTGTCTACATGAATAACAGGTGGCATCTGGCCGTCATTTGTAACCTGAAGTCCGGGATCAACCCCGAGCGTGCCTTCCTGCAATGACCAGTAGACCCACATGGGAACATCTTCGGTGATCGAATCATCCTCGGGGTTTTTAATGCTGACAGTCTCAGGCATCTCAAGCATTTGCCACATGTGCCTGGCCCAGGGGCCAGGTGCGATGACGCAGTAGTCGCAGCCGATGCTCCCGGCGGAGGTATTAATCGATGTGATGCTGCCTCTGGTATCTGTTGTAAAGCTTGTGACTTCGACACCGGTGCTGATCTTCACATCAAGATCACGTATTTTCCCCGCAAGCCCAGCCAGGGCCAGCGTATTGTTGGCATACCCGCCAGGAAGTTCATGCAACACGGAGGTGATGTTTCCGGCCTGCCAATCGTGAAATAGGTCTTTCATGTATCGATTGCAGTCTGCTTCACCTTCGATGAAGTGTGACTGGTATCCGATCGCTTTTTGCTGCTCGTAAATCGTTCCGATGTCTTCGTGCATGGATTCGCTGCTGATCTGCATATATCCCACCGGGTGGTAATGATAGTTTGCAGGATCGTCTTCCCATACATTGACGCTGTGAGCCATGAGTTCGCGCATGGCGGGCTGAAAATAGTTGTTACGTATGACACCGCAGGCGATGCCCGATGCACCTCCGCCTATATCTGACTTGTCGAGGATGACAATCTCGTTACCGGAACGTCCCCGCTGCTTTAACTGTAACGCCAGATGATAGGCAGTGCTGAGACCGTGTATACCCGCGCCGATGATTACGTAAGTTGATTTGGAGGGCAGTCTGGTCACGTCAGTTACCGTTGAATTCTTTGATGGCGTCTTCAATGCAGTCCCACAGATACACGGCGGATGGAGTATCCGTCAGAATATAGAACGCAAGCTCATCATTCAGATCACTTCTGATTAGAATCCCATTTACTCTGGCAATCGATGTCTGTGCAACATTCAGATTTGGGAAATTCTCCGGCGTAAGATCGATACCAGTTAATTTGCTAAGTGCAACACTTGCGTCTTTGCCGGACAGTTGGAAGCAACAGTGGCTGTGCGCCCGGGGTAGGAAATATACCGAAGTGATCTCCGATGGCGGTGGAACAAACTCAAATCTGGCGTCGGCATGTATGACAAGGGTTTCTTCAAAAGAGAGACGCGCGATCATGCTGCCGTTCGCAGAGACAATTGCTTTGTTGGGTGCATCAGGGACTTCGGCACCCTGTGATTGCAGATAGCCAATTGCCCCTGAACCCTTGTAACCCTGGCGAGATATCAGACTGAGATCAGTCAGGTGTAAACGGTCCGATGTTGAAGTTGTCATCGATGCAGTAATCTGGCTGGTTGACACAGGTGTGAACGTGCCTGTTGTCTCGTTAATGAATGAGTCATCTGGCTTTTGGCGTTGATTTTCCGGATCGTAAAAAGGTGCGGCTGTCACCGTGGCGTCGACGAGCCCGCCACCATCGCAGCGTATTTTAATGAGGCTTCCAGTCTCGCTTTTGGATAAGTCTTCCAGCAGTGCAAGCCCTACAATTTGAGACAAGACCGGTGAATAAGCGCATGAAGTGACGCGCCCGATCATCTTGTCTTGTTTATCATCTATCAACAGGTGAGATTCTTTCGGCACAGGTGAACCGGCAGTCTTAATGGTAAAGCCGATCAGTTTTCGCGGTTGTCCGATCTTCTCCAGATCCTGCAGAGTCCGCTTGCCAAGAAAGAACGGTTTTTTCCAGGCCAGCGCCCAACCCATATCGAGTTCCATGGGCGTTGTCATCGCGTCAGTATCCTGCCCGATAATCACGTGACCCTTTTCGAGACGCAGTAACCTTTGTGCTTCAACGCCGAAAGGCGCAATGCCGAGGGCTTCTCCAGCCTGCATGAGTGCTGTCCAAACATTTTGTGCAAGATGTTGAGGCACGTGGATTTCATAACCGAGCTCACCCACAAATCCTGTTCGGATTAGTCTGGCTTCTACGCCTGCTGTCTCGCCTTGTCGAACGGCCATAAATGGGAAGGCTTCGTCGTCGAGCTCAAGTTTTGTTATCTTTGCAAGGACCCGTCGCGCGTTAGGACCAGCAACATTCATGGCGGCGAAGGCTGCAGTAACGTTGGCGATATCGACATCAAGGCGCCACTCAGCGTTCCACCTGAACATCTGCTGTACAACACGGTCGACGCCAACGGAAGTTGCGGTCAGATAAAAATGATGTTCTGCGATTCTGCAGGCAACCCCATCGTCTATGACAACACCTGCTTCATTGCACAGTAGTGCATAACGGCTGTGTCCGGTTTTCAGACCTTTGAACGCCCCTGTGTAAATTCGGTTAACGAACTCTGCTGCATCGGGACCTCGTATATCAATGCCACCAAGCGTTGATATGTCAATCAGCCCGACGTTTTCACGGACCTGTCGGTTCTCTCGAGTGATGCAATCTTGGTCAGACTCTTCCGGGCTCGATCGATAAAAAGCGGGGCGATACCATGTGCCTGCCTGTAGCCAGACCGCACCGTGTGCATCGTGCCAGTGGTGCATTGCTGTTCGTCTTGCGGGGAAGAAACTTCGTCCTGCACTCAGGGCAAGTGAAACTCCAGCAAGGGGAGGGCGAGCGGTGGTGATACCTGTCTCCGTGACACTTTTACCGGTCGCGAACGCAACGATCCTCGCCGACGCAAGTGCAGATTGGCGGCCCTGTGATGGGCCCATGCCATTAGTCGAGTAGCGCTTGAGTAGTTGAATGTGATCGAAGCCATCATTTACGGCATTGATCAGATCTGAAATCGTCAGATCCTCATCGTAATCTACAAACTCTTTACCCTTTGGATGTGGGAATATTGGCCAGGGGAAATTAGGTGATGGTTCTTCCTGCTCGAGACCCCACCGACCAGCTGAAGCCCCAACGATCTTTGATCCCTTTGGTAATCCCTCAATGGAAAAGGTTGCGCGGTTGTCTTCGTAAATCAATCTTGCGCCGGCCTGACAAGGTAGCTGGAACGCGGGCATGTAGCCGACGGACATACAGATGAGATCACAGTCGATGGATTCAATAACTTCATAATCTGATAGCGGATCAAGATGAGGTGCTGTGCGCGCTCGAAGCTGTAAGCCACTGACGTGTCGGCTGGATGAGAGCGCCATGTGAGGCTCCGCGTTCCTGATAACTCGAATATTCTGTTCAGCGATTGAAGCAGCCAATGCGGATGGCTCATCGCGAAGCTCTACAATTGCTTCAACTTGTGTACCCGCTGCAACGAGATCGAGCGCTACTCGGTAGGCTTCATCATTACCCGCAATGATGACTGCGCGCTTGCCCGGTTGTATGCCGTAGTGTTGGATCATTCTCTGAGCCGCGCTGCCGAGTATGACCCCTGGCAGGTCGTTGTTACGGAAGACCGCGGGCTGCTCAAGTGCGCCCACGGCAACCAGGGATTCCTTGGCTCTTACCTTGTACAATCGATTCTCGCTGCAAAGTGCGAACCAGTTGTCGTGATACCAACCGTTACACAATGTATTAGTCTCAACTCGAATATTTTCAGCAGCGCTTATTTCAGCGACTAGACTGTCCCGTAATTCGCTTAAGCTGGCATCCAGATTCATTGCGCCACCTAGGGTGGGCTCGCGATCTACTAGCAGAACGAAGTGTCCTTCAGCCGCAGCATCAAGGGCTGCCTTCATACCGTGATAACCTCCTCCTATGACCAGCGTATCGGTGTGAAGGTACTGTTTGTCATAGTTAGTGCTCTCTGACTCTATGTAGCCGTCTGAAAGATAGGTCGCATCAAGTTTGCCTAATCCTGCTGATTTTCTGATGATTTTTGACCAGAAAGCCCATGCACCGGCAGGTCGAAAGAATGTCTTGTAATAAAAACCAACCGGTAGGAAACGTGAGAAAAGCCCAAGTACGGCCATCGGGTCGTGGTTGAGACTACCATTACAGTTTTGGGGCTCTACCCTGAGATCCTGTTGCAGCAGCTTCCGGTCTGCATTTGTATTAGGTTCGTCTGCGAGTTGTACCAGCGTGTTGCCATCGTCTCCGGACAAGCTCAGCACCCCGCGAGGGCGATGGTATTTAAATGAGCGGGATACTAGCCATTGTCCGTTTGCCAAAAGCGCACTGGCGATGGTGTCTCCCGCCAGACCGGAAAATGATCTGCCATCGAAGGAGAAGTTGACGGTGGTTTTCCGATCAATCCGATCTCCGACATCTTTGGTCATACGCGCCATCAGCTAACGGGCTCCTTTTTGAGTTCTGAGACGGGTAACGTTCGCAGAATTTCATCGGTAATGGTGTTTCTCTCAGCAAGAAACCAATAGGAAGTCGCGGTATGGCACCACCACTCCAGTACAATGCCTGCGGTGTTTTTGTCGAAATAGATATACTCAATCCAGGTGTCAACCGTGCTCTCTTCCGGATTGGGCATCGGATGATATTCGCCACCGTAGGTAAACTCGGAAATATTTCGTTGCCCATTTAAGGGGCAGTGCATCAATTTCATTAGTGACTCGCTGCTGTGGCACCGGCTTCGTTGACAAGCCGGTGGTTGTAAAAACGATCGAGAGAAAATGGCGCGATCAGATCCGGAGTGTTACCTGTAGCGATCATCTGCGCCATGGTCTGTCCGCTGATAGGTGTAGCTTTGAAACCCCAGGTACCCCAGCCTGCGTCGAGATAGTAATTATCCAACGGAGACTTGCCCATAATGGGACTGTAGTCAGGTGTCATGTCTGTCGTCCCCGCCCATTGCCGCATTAATTTCGCCTGGGCTAGAAAAGGGAATAATTCCAGTGTTGCAGCTGCCAAAGACTCCTGCATGTCCAGGGTAGCCCGGGTGTTGTAAAGCGGGTAAGGGTCAGACCCACCGCCGATGACAAACTCTCCGCGAGAAGTCTGGTGAACATACACATGCAGGTGCGGTGAGCTAACGTGAGGAGTCAACAGGGGCTTGTAGGGTTGAGTCACCATCGCCTGCAATGGGAAGCTGTGGATAGGCAAACGAATACCTGCCATGTCTGCTACAACGGAGCTTGCGCCTGCAACAGCTTGCACTGCCATGCCGCACTCGACAGTACCCCGGTTTGTTTCTACTGCCGTGACCCTGTTGCCCGAAGTTTTTATGCCTGTTACTTCCGTTAGCTGATGGAGCTCTACGCCACGACTGCAAGCCCCGCTTGCATACCCCCACACGACTGCGTCATGTCGCGCTGTCGCGCCATCGGCATGCCATAATCCAGCCATGATTGGGAATCTGGCCTCGTCAGAAATCCTTAATTGTGGCACCAGTTCTTTGATGGTTTGCACGTCGACCAGTTCTGAGCGAACGCCGAGATGCTTGTTCACCTCTGCTCGCCAGCGAAAACTCCTAATCGCACTATCGCTATGTGCAAGCGTCAGCTGACCACGGTTTTCCATCATAACGTTGTAGTCCAGCTCGTTGGACAAGTTCTGATACAGTTGAACCGATTCGCGATAGAATTTTACGCCAGCTTCAGTCAAATAATTGCTGCGAATCACCGCGGTGTTACGTGCCGTATTACCGCCTCCGAGGTAGCCCTTGTCCAGTAGCGCAACATTTGTGATGTTATGGTACTTGGCCAGATAATAAGCAATCGCCGCGCCATGGCCACCTGCGCCAATGATAACAAGGTCGTAGTGTCGCTTGAGAGGTTTGGTTTCAGTGAACTGTCGTCTGGCGGGATATTTCCCGCTGAGACCATAGCGCAGTAATGTTAATGGCATCTCAGGTCTTGTCTCCTGCGGCTTCAGCGAATAGCCAATCAGTTAAAATTTCCGAGTGATCATTCGCCTGGTTTTTTTTGTCCCGGTGTGAAATAAAATAGAACTGGGATTGCGTCGATAGTGAGCGGCCGGTCGGTGCGACCAGCAGACCGCTGTCCAAATAGTCATCGACCAACGTCTGCCAGGCGAGGGCGACGCCTTCGCCGTTCAGCGCTGACTGGATGACAAGGGGGTAGCTGGAGATCGCGGTGGTATGGTCAAAATCCAGAGATGGTGTTACTCCGCAGCTGTTAAACCATTCCGGCCAGTTGACCCAGTCTTCGCCGCTCTCAAGAACCAGCATGTGAGATTCTAGTAAACCTTCAGGTTCCGATACTTCAGGGTGCAGCGCCAGAAACTTGGGGCTACAGACAGGGAAAACCCGCTCTTCAAATAGCGGGATAGCGTGATATTCAGCCGGTGGACTTCTAAAGTAGTAAAGTCCCATGTCAAATTCAGTCTCTGTGAGCGAGTTAAGTGAATCTACTGCAATCACTCTGGCATTGATATGAGGATGTTTTTTTTGAAATTCTGTGAATCGAGGTAACAGCCAAAAAGAGGCCATCGCGCTGGTTGTGACAATCGTCAGCTGTTCTGTTTGGTCGCTGCGAGCCAAACTGGTGGCATCGGCGATCATGTGCAGGCAGGGCGTGATTTTGTTGAGATATTGCACCCCAGTGGGTGTCAGACTAAGCCTGGGTCTGCTTCGAACGATCAAAGGTTGTCCCAGATTATCTTCGAGTAATTTGACTTGCCTGCTGATGGCGCCCTGAGTAACGTCGAGTTCATTGGCGGCAGCGGTAAAACTGAGCAAGCGCGCGGAGGCTTCGAACGCCACCAGTGCGTTGAGTGGGGGAAGATCAGGCGCGTACATAATCTGCACGATATTGGTGAGCCAGCCAGAGATGAAAGTGATGGGTCGATTCGTCCAGCACCGGTGAAAAGAGGCCGCCTTTGAATGCAGGCGATAGCCTGCCGCGCTGCATGCCTTCAACAGCGAAGATGTCCTCTGCGAAGACCTCCTGCCATGCCGAAAGAACCGCGTCTCTGCATTCTACAAAAGCTTGCTCGATCGCAGACTTGCCGACAAATTGCAGTTCAAGGCGTTCGATCGTTTTACCAGGTGAGACTGGATCGAGAATAATGGCAAATGCATGATCTACCTGCAGCCCTAACAGTACATTTGGGTACAGTGAAATGTACTCTGCATGACTTTCCTTTTCTTCTGGCCAGTCAGAAAATTTTGGCAACGTTGTACCGGCAACTTCCGAGTGGGTATAGCTCAGACTGCCCTGACCCGAAGCATATTCGTTGACGATCAAATTGAAGTGTTGTTCCAGGGGTGAGTATCTGTTCAAGCCAGGGTGCACCCAGGGAAGATGATGGGCTTCGCAATAGTTCTCCACTGGCAGTTTCCAGTTTGATGCGACCTCGAGCCGTAGGCTGGATGCGCTTTTTGCTGGAATTAGTTGATCCATATGGTTCGTAAACTTTTCCCAACGGTTTTTTATGGGTGCAGTATGGATGTCGAGTTCCGGCGCATTGCCGTCGAGATTAACAAAGATGATACCCATAAAACTGGCGCTACGAACCGGCTTCAAGCCGTGGCTCGTGCAATCAAACCCCTCAACCGTGTGCACGCCAGCGCCTCCGATGTTTGGGGTGGCGCGAAGTGCCCCTGCCGCTGTATACCCCCAGCGGTGGTAGGCGCACCGAATTGTTCCAGCAAAGGTTCCGGGCTGGGTGACGAGTGGCATACCGCGGTGACTACAGACATTGTGGAATATCCGGATCTGATCATCTGCACCGCGCACAGCTACCAGTGGTAACCCCATGAAATCAATCGGGTGTGCAAAATTTGGCTCAGGCAGTTCGCTTTCAAAGACCAGTCCTGCCCAAGTTTTCGACAACACCTCGTCTCGTTCAAATCTGAAAAGCTCCTCGGAATGATAAGCGGCGTTTGGCATCCCACGCGCCGAACCTATATCGGTCATCACATCGTCGAGTGCTTGGATAGAAATCAAGTTATTTGGCATGATAAAAAATCATAGTAAAAATATTGCGATTCCGGCAAGTCGTGATTATTCATGCAGTATATATAACGTTTAAAGTGATTGGCAAGAAAAGAGGTTTGGTATTTACATGATAAAAAATCATGTATATTATCTGGCAGAGTGTAATTAATATTTGTTTCCAAGGGAGCAGGTTTCAATGTCCGATGTTTTGCTGACGCTGGATGAAGTGCACCAGCTTGTGGTCGATGCCCTACGGGTGAATGGCTGTAACTCTGAAAACGCAGCGGCGGTTGCAGATACCATACGAGCCGCTGAGCGTGATAACTGTGCATCCCATGGCATATTTCGTCTGCCGGGCTACATTGCGTCACTTCAGAGTGGCAAGGTTAATGGCGCAGCTTCGCCTGTTGTCCGACAGCTTTCACCTGGCGTCATTCAGGCCGACGGTGGTGGTGGTTTCGCACCGCTGGCATTGCAACAAAGCAGATCTGCTTTGGCGGAAGCAGCCCGTAAAAATGGCATTGCGGCGCTGGCATTGATTAACGTTCATCACTTTGCCGCGCTGTGGGCAGAAGTCGAACCCCTGGCTGCGTCAGGGTTGGTTACCATGGCCTTCACAACATACAAACCCGCGGTGGTTCCTTTTGGGGCGAAAGACCCGCTCTATGGTACCAACCCCATGTGTTTCGGCTGGCCACGGGGCGACAAACCCCCGATGGTTTTTGATCAAGCGTCTGCCGCCATGGCGAGAGGCGAGGTCATGATTGCTGCCCGTGATGGAGAAATGCTACCTCCCGGTGTTGGTATTGATAGTGATGGTCTGCCGACAACCAATCCTTCCGAAATTCTTGACGGTGGTGCGCTTCTGGCTTTTGGTGGACATAAGGGCTCCGCCATTGCATTGATGATTGAGTTGCTGGTCGCAGGCCTGACGGGACAGGATTTCAGTTTTGAGGCCGCTGTTACCGACAATAATGATGGTGGACCGCCGAATGGTGGTGAACTGATGTTGGCCATTGATCCCAGCAGGTTTGGTGATAGCGAAGGCTGGCTGGCGCATGCGGAGACGCTGTTTGAAAAGCTCAATGTGATGGAAGGGGCACGATTGCCCGGTGATCGACGTTACAGCAGCAGGGAAGAAAATGAGGCGAATGGTATTTCTATCCCAGCTTCTCTCCACGAAACCTGCAAGGGTTTCTTAACCTGATTTAAAACTCCTACAAAGGCCAATCTGATGCCTGAAGATATGATTGTTATTGACGCATTGCAATATGTTAACTGGGACAGGGAATCGTTCCTGGAGGCGCGAGATTCCGGTATCCATACCATTCACGTCACGGTGGTCTACTGGGAAAATATTCGGGAAACACTCGAGAACATTGGTAAATGGCATAGACATTTTATCAACAATGCCGATGTCATTTTACAGGTGCGCAATGCTGATGATGTGACAAGAGCAAAACGAGAGGGCAAGGTTGGCATCGTCTTTGGCTTTCAGAACTGTTCGCCGATTGAAGATGACGTCAGAATGGTTCAGATCCTGCATGAGCTTGGGGTCAGATTCATGCAACTTACCTATAATAACCAAAGCCCCCTGGCGACCGGGTGTTATGAGTCGGCTGACTCGGGTGTTACTCGGTTTGGCAAAGAAGTGATTAAGGAAATGAACCGGGTGGGTATGGTCGTTGACATGTCTCACAGTGCAGAGAAGTCGACCCTGGAAGCAATGGAGCTTTCTGAAAGACCCATCGCGATTACGCATGCCAATCCGGAATTCTTTGAACCGGCCCTACGGAATAAATCGAACACCGTGTTGAAGGCGCTAGGGGAATCAGGAGGTATGCTTGGGTTCAGCCTTTATCCTTTCCACCTGAAGGACGGATCCGATTGTAAGCTTGAGGACTTTTGCGCGATGGTGCGCGAAACGGCAGACCTAATGGGTATCGACCATATTGGTATCGGTTCAGATCTATGTCAGAAATGGGACTACACAACTCTGGAATGGATGCGCAGTGGTCGTTGGACAATTGATCCTGACTTTGGCGAAGGATCTTCCTCGAAACCGGAATGGCCCAGACAGCCAACCTGGTTTGAGGGTTCAAAAGACATCATGAATATTGCATCAGGACTATCCGATGCGGGGTTTGCAGATGATGAAGTGGCGAAGGTCATGGGGGGTAACTGGTATGCCTTCTTTGAGAAGTCCTTTGGTCCCTCTTCAAAGGCCGTAACATGAAGCCGAATCTCTCAGGTGTCGATTGGCCAGTGTTTTTACTGAGCGGTGGTTTTATTGTCAGCTTTGTGTTGCTGGCGTTGATAGATATCAATTTGTTGTCTGAACTGGTCAACTCTTTTTTTGCCCTTTCTGCAAAATACTTTGGTGCTTATTGGCAACTGCTGCTGTTGGCAACCTTCTTGACCGGCATAGGGGTAGCAATTTCGTCATGCGGCCGCGTGCGCCTCGGTAATTTGCCTGAGCCGGATATTTCCACATTCAAATGGATTGCCATCATCATGTGCACGTTGCTGGCAGGCGGCGGCGTGTTCTGGGCCGCGGCCGAGCCCGTTTCGCACTTTGTTAGTCCGCCACCGTTATATGGTGTGGAAGCAAAAACAACTGCCGCTGTTTACCCCGCGCTGTCGCAAAGCTTTCTTCACTGGGGTTTTCTTGCCTGGTCGATTCTCGGCAGTCTGACGGCCATTATTCTGATGAACCTGCACTATGATCGTAATCTGCCCTTGAAGCCACGTACCTTGTTGTATCCCTTATTCGGGGACAGAGTCATGCGCGGCTGGTTTGGTGCGGTAATAGATGCGTGTTGCGTGATAGCTGTCGTTTCAGGAACGGTTGGACCCATCGGCTTTTTAGGCTTGCAGATCAGCTTCAGTCTGTCGGAATTAAGTGGAATTGCGAACAATTACGCTACGCAACTGGCGATTATTGTTAGCTTGATTGCGGTCTACACGATTTCAGCAGTCTCAGGTGTCACGCGAGGTATACAACTACTCAGCAGCTTTAATGTTGTTCTCTCATTGATTCTGGTGGCGTTTATACTCATAGCCGGGCCGACGGGTTTTATCGTTGACAGTTTTATACAGAGCGCTGGTGTTCATGTCTCAGACTTCCTTCGCCTTGCAACCTATCGGGGTGATTTGCCCTGGTTGAGTGGATGGACTGTATTCTTCTGGGGGTGGTTTCTCGGTTATGGTCCTTTAATGGCGATGTTTATTGCTCGCATCTCGCGCGGTCGAACGATTCGTGAACTGATCCTAGTGATCTCTGTTTTGGCGCCTGTCGTGACTAGCTTCTGGTTCACCATCGTTGGTGGCACCGGAATCTATTTTGAACTTGTCTCACCCGGATCCATCTCGGGTCCACTGGCAGAGTATGGGATGCCTGCATCACTGCTGTCGATAACCCAGCAATTACCCATGGGGGTGCTGGTCTCCGTGTTGTTTCTAATCTTGACGACAATTTTTGTTGCAACAACCGGAGATTCAATGACCTACACGGTCTCCATGGTCATGACGGGTACAGATCATCCACCTTCATCCCTGAGAATATTCTGGGGAGTGATGATGGGCGTCGTGGCAGCTATCCTCATATCAATCGGTTCCGGCGGTGTCTCCGCGCTACAGTCTTTTATCGTCGTAACGGCCGTACCTGTGTCGCTCATTCTGTTGCCTTCGATCTGGAACGGACCGCGTATAGCAAGAGCAATGGCGCGCGAACAGGGACTGCTCTGATGATTGCTGATGCGGTTAACGTTGCAGGTACAGAGCTTAATCTGCGTCCGGCGAGCCTAGTCATGCAATTGCCGCGACTCGGCAGCTTCCATCAGTGCCGAATCAGTTTTATGCGATCCTTGATCAGGCGGGTCATGAGCGAGCAGTGGTCAATCGAGACGAGTCTCTTTGATCTCGACGAGGGCGGCTACGGTACAGTTGTCTATGACGTCAGGGCAGCGCACGGTCGATACAGTTTTGTGCTCTTTTCGAATTATCTTGATCCGGAACTCCGCAATGACAGAGTCATAGCCACTCAGTGGGATCTGACAATGGCGCTCTGCGAAGGAGTTGTTGATGAATCACAATTAGCAGCGCTTAAAAAGCAGGTGCCCAAGCAGGAAGCGGGTCGGTTTGACTCCCGGGTGTTTGTTTTGTCACGTGCAAACAGAAGCGTTAGGAATTTTGACTATGTGGTCAGAGAATTGTCAGAGGGTCGACAGCCTGAAGCTGAAGTCATATCACGGGTTGGTTACCTGTATCGGACGACAGCGGTCTATGGCAGCGGAAAACTTGGCATGGCCGATTGGGAGAAAGTGAATTCCAAATTTCGCGACTTCTCGCGACCTTTTGCAGCAGAAATGTTCACCTGTTATTTGCTGCGCCATTTCAGTCTTGTTCAGGCTGATTACCTCGCCCTTCAGAAATCTCCGGCGACAGCGGTGAGTCTCGACCCTTCGCTCAAACGCTATTTTGGTATTGGCAATGCGACGGGCCTCGGTATGGCGCCATACCTGATCAATCATCCTCAACTCGTCGCTCGCTGGGTCGAGATCAGAGAAACTGCGCTCGCAATGGTCATCCAGTCAGGTTCAGCCAATGCAGAGTATCTGGGGAGATTGCGACAGTTGGTTCGAAAGACCATGGCGCATCTGGGGGAAGCAATCACAGAAGATAAAGATCAGATGGCCATCAATGCCCTGGTCTGTGCAGAGATGAACAAACTAGGTCAATGGCTGGCGGAACAAACTTGCCTGGAAGACTGGCAAAGTCTGGTTATCTGGGCGGACGAGCATTGGCATCCCCAGACCCAGGAAGTCATAAATACGCTGCTGATTGAGATGTATCCTGAGCTTGTGGACCCGCTTGATGAGTCAATGTCCGTCGTTGAGCATCTGGATTTGATGCCGTCTATGCCCCTCGCCGAACTTAAAACAGTCATCGAGCAGAAATCAGAATGGGCGCTGGCGATTGATTTTGAGCAACCGGATAACCAAAACACCTTTTGGTATCGGTCTGAAGAAAAGCTTGAACCCAGATTGGGTGAGTCAGGCGTTGACCCCGGTGAGGAACTGGAAATGCCGCTTGCTGCGGCAAGGTCTATCTCTCGCTGCTATGAGTCTGTCTGCGATAATTTGTCCCGGCGACCCGGGGACGATGTTGCTCATTTTGTACTCAATGCTCCCGAGCATCTGGCCACAGTTCGCAGGGTGCAGGCGATGGCCAAAACTTTTTATGGTGAAATCCGTGAAAACCTGGTGCATAAGAACGTGCTTCCAATGCATCTTCTGCGATGCAAGTTGGCGTTTTTTGGTGCCAACAAATTTGACCCAAAGTCGCGTCTTTGGGTACGGAATACGATGTACCAGGGAGCGCCTCTGGTCGAGGATATCGGTTCTCGGTTTGATGATAACTGGTTGTTTCCCGTTGCTCCTCAATTGACAGCCCATGGGTTGATCGAACCTGAATTCAAAGGGGAGCAAAAGTAATCAGGGTCTCAAGAAATGAATTGGTCAGCTTGCTCAAGCGGGTGCTGGAGGGATTCGGGTATCCGGTTGGTATCTATGAGGATGCCGCGAGGACCGTTGTGTGGCATGAAATGAACGGGCTCGACGGTCTTGAAGAGCTTCGGCTTGCGCTGCCTGAGCTCGATTCGGGAAGCCCGGTGTTCCCAGAGATTATGACTGAGGACGAAAACCTGATCGTTGTGGATGCATGCGGCGGCAGTTGTATTACAGTGGGTGGCCTGCTGGTAGAAATAGCCTGTGCAAGAGCAATTAGCAACGATTTGGCAATTGTCCAGGTTCGGAATTGTCGGCACAGATGCATGATCCTAGAGAGGCTGCACAACGCTTCCCAGCGGGGGCTGTCGTTTGCTGCATACTGGTTGGACAATGGCGTTGTCAATCTCACAACAATGACTGATGCGGCAGGAGTTTGGATGACCTACGACGCGGAAAACTGGCTTCTGGGGAATTCGGGCTCAATGTATATTGTATCTAGCCCTTCGATGATGTCAGTGCAATCTCATCTGAACACTATGTTGTCTCCCGATTCACGGTCGCAGTCCCGGATCACAGTCGGTGTGATGCAAACAGGCTATGAAAGAGCAATCGAGCAGGGTATTTCTGTCGATGAGGACCTGTGGGGTCAGCTTGAAAAGCTGGTAGCACGGATTCTGGTGCCTGCAACACAGTCGTCGCGCACGGGGGCAGGACCCGGGTGATTATCTTATTCCGATCTTGCCTGTTCCATAAACGACAGCTTTTAGCTGGTTTTTCTGCTAGAAATTCCGCTAGTAAGGTCAAATTATGATTATTTTGTAAAAAATCAAAATCATTTTAATTGGGGGAAGAATGTTTCAACGAACAGACTAACCGACCTAAAGCAAAGTCTCGAACACCTAACCGCGGTTTGCCGCCATTGCTCAACAAAAAAAGTCAGAGTCGGCCAATTCGTATTGCAACACAGCTTTTTTGAAGACGGCCGCCATAGCCTACTGTCAATCAATCGAAATGTACCGAAAGCAACGGAGTGCGGCTTAAGTCATCAACGATGGCTAGTCCGTTGATGCTTATGGCTCGAATGGGACGAGTTGTAGACCTAATTCGGCATTGGCATTGTCTCCCTTTAAAACCGATCATTGACTTGGGTATTGTGAACTCAACACTGCAGCTCGAGACGCTGTTAAGGCTCGTGTCGGTTACCCCGCTGACTGCGACATCTTCCCGCCGCGGCATACCCGCATAGCTTGCTGCGGCAAGATCGCAGCCGCACCAAGGGCGCCAGGTTTGATAATTTCCAGATTCAAAGCCCTGATTTTTAGCGCCAAACGAAGATGAAAAATCAGAATTAGCCCTTAGTTAGTTTGAATACGAAAGACCTAGAAATTAGAAAATTATAATACTTTCAGTAACTTATAAGAATACCCAAAGCATCAAGCTGCCAAGGTGCATTGTTCTCTAAATCCTTCTATAATTGCCCGCTAACCAATCACGTGAGCTCACTATGTTTCAGAAGAAGAAATTAAACGTGGCTATCCTTGCGGCTCTGGCTGCAACCACTCAGCAAGCAAGTGCTGAAATCGAAGAAATCGTGGTGACCGCCACGAAACGCTCGGTGCCCCTTCAGGATGCACCGGTCACTATTCAAGCCATTGGATCCAAAACACTAGAGGATCAAAATATTCAGGAATTCGCGGATTACGTGAAGTACCTGCCGAACGTCAATGCGGGCGGACGTGGCCCGGGCCAGAACGAAATTTATATTCGTGGTGCGGCAGTAGATGCGATCAATATTACCGTTGCTGAATCACAGGGGTCTGCACCCAACGTTGCACTCTATCTCGATGAGCAACCTGTTACCGCAGGTGGTCGAAACCTTGATGTCTACATTAGTGATATGGAACGTATTGAGGTACTACCAGGACCTCAAGGTACACTCTATGGTGCGAGCTCTATGGCGGGCACCGTTCGACTGATCACTAGCAAACCTGTAATCGATGAATTCGAAGCTAGCTTCAACGGCAGTTGGTCATCAACAAAGGAAGGTGAAGACAGTAATTCCGCCGAATTAATGCTGAACTTCCCCATCGTCACTGGCAAGCTTGCCGCTCGCGTCGCGCTTTATAACGATCGACAAGGTGGTTTCATTGATAACGTCGCCGGGACTTTTCAGGCCGACAATGCCATCAACCCTACCTTCCCTGGCGATAGTGTGACCTACGCCGCTGGTACTGTGCTAGCGAATGGTACCGTCGTCGGCGAAGACGGTCTTACTGTGCCCGTCATCAAAGGTATCGCCAATAATGCAGGCCTAGTAGAAGATGACTTCAACGATGCTCACTATGCAGGTGTTCGGTTAGGTGTTAAGTACCTCATCAACGACGACTGGAGCCTGTTGGTTCAACACACCGCACAGAGCCTCTCAACTGAGGGTGTGTTCGACTACGATCCTCGGCTTGATGATCTTCAAGTATCACGATACAGCGAAGATTTTCTTGATGATCAGTTCAATCAAACCGCTTGGACCATCGAGGGTAGCGTCGGTGATCTAGACCTGGTCTACAGTGGCGCTTTCTTAGACCGCGATGTTACGGCCAATATTGACTACACGGGTTACACCAATATCGGGGCATTTATTTCCGGTTATCAGTGTGATTATCTCGTCGGTAGTTTTTACACAGGGCTTACAGATACAACCAATGCGTATAACTGGGATCCGACCATTAGCGGTAACCCCGGCGTTGTTGAATGTGGCACACCCGCGAACGCAGCTCGAATCGAAAATGAAAACACTCGTTGGACTCACGAATTTCGGTTTGCGACCAATTGGGACGGTCGCCTCAACATGCAGGGCGGTGTGTTCTTCGAAGATTTTGAAATCCTTCACGTCGGTGATTTCAATTATCAGGCGCCAATGGATGCCGGTTTCGCTCCGATTGATATTCGAACCAACGCCACGTTCGACAATTCTGAAGCAAATGCGCGGGGTCTGTTAACAGACTCTACTCAGTTCAGGAATGACAACACGCGGACTGAAGAACAAACCGCAATTTTTGGTGAGATCACCTTTGATGTCACTGACTCACTGACTTTATCGGTCGGTGCTCGTTACTACGATTTGGATTATGGATTTACGGGTTACGGTGCTTGGAGATATGGAAACCGTCCTTTGTTCATTGACGATGCTGACCCCAACAATGACATCCGTCCTGCACGAACAGGTGGTCGAGATTATCAGACCAACTTTGCAGAACTGCAGCCATTAAATGTCTCTGACACGATCATGCGCTTCACGGCGTCTTGGCAGCCTGAAGACTCAGACACGTTAATCTTCGCCACTTGGTCTGAGGGCTATCGGCCGCCGGGCTTCAACCGTGCAGCAGCACAGAAAGGTGGCGTTTATAACGCGGGTGCTCAAAACACGCGTGACGATGGCACGAATTGCGGTAATCAGGTTGCGATCGATAGTAATGCTTCAGGGTTCCCAGGTTACTGTTTACCCTACGTCTTCGATTCAGATTCGCTGGAGAACATGGAACTGGGTTGGAAAACCACCTTGGCCGATGGCGCGATACGTTTCAATGGCTCTATCTACAAAATCGACTGGAAAGACATTCAAGTCTCACAATTTGATTCACAGAACATCTCTATCTTAACCATTGTTGACAACGGTGGTGACGCTGAGATTATGGGGATCGAGGGCGATTTGATTTGGTCGGTTAATGACAATCTGACGCTGTATGCAGCGGCGTCATTCAATGACACCGAGCTGGTCTATGTCGACCCTGCATTCGATATCGTGGTTGCAGATGCCGGATCGATGTTACCACTGACACCTGAAACTCAATTTAGCTTGCGTGCAAGGTACGAGTGGGATATGGGCAACGATATGGGTGCATATTGGCAGCTAGGCTACAAATATGCTGGTGAGGCGTTGAACTCTATCGTTGACACCGTCGACGAACCCAACACCATGCAAGACAGTTATGGGATCGTTGATGGTTCATTAGGATTTGAGAGCTATGATGCAGGATGGGGTGTTGAGCTGTTTGTCAGCAACCTGACTGACGAACGGGCTCAGCTCCACATTAACCGTCAAGACTTCTTTGAGCGAGTAACGACGAACCGTCCTCGTACGATTGGTCTGCGAGTTTCTTACGACGTCAACTAATCTTGACCCAACAACGTGTTAAACTGTGGTACTTGATCTCAAGTACCACGGTCTAACATGGCTTTAGAACCCATCCCAGAAGCGACTCAACTCGCTAAAAAAATGCTTGCCAGCGGCGATATTAAAAGCGCAGCAGCAAAGCTATCTGAACAGCTTGCCATCACTCCTGATGACCGAGAAACGCACTATTACCTTTGTGTCTGTAGTCGCTATCAAGGCGACTTTGAACCGGCATTGACCGAAGTACAACAATTCATTGAAAGGTTTCCTAGGTTCGCCCGAGGCTATCAAGAACTCGGTTACACTCAAAAAGCACTGGCTAACCCTGCTGCTGCAATTAAGGCCTTCCGCACCGCCGTCACCCTAAACGATGCCTTGGTGGCCAGCTGGCGCAGTCTCCTCGAACTTGCGACGCCTGCTGATCATCCGGATTTGATCGAACAAGCCAGAACTCAATTGACCAACCTTGAAGGTTTACCGAAACCGCTATTGCAAGTTCGTGATTGGGTAAATGAGGGCCGGTTACTACCTGCGGAAAAACTCTGCCGGCAATTTCTAAAGCAATATCCAAAGTACGTAGAGGGAATGCGACTACTTGCTTATATCGGCGTGCAGACCGAGGTGCTTGATGATGCTGAGGTTCTTTTAAGAAATGCAGTCGAATTTGAACCAAACAACCTGTTCGCTCGGTTCGACTTCATCAGTGTGCTCTATAAGCGTCAGAAATTCGGCGAAGCGTTTGCCCAAGCGGAACAGTTGTTGGCGGCGGACCCCAGCAACGTAAAACATCGGACCGTCTATGCTAATCAGTGTGTCGCCGTCGGTAAATTTGAAGAAGCGATCCAGCTCTACGATCAGGTAATCACTAAGATTGCAGATCCAGCTTCCGTACACCTGCTCAAAGCGCATGCCCTTAAGACCATCGACCAAACGGACCAGGCGATTTTGTCCTATCGCGCCGCTTATCAGGCTAAACCAGGTTTTGGCGACGCTTTTTGGAGCCTCGCCAACCTGAAGACCTACCGTTTTAGTGACGAAGAAATCGAACTGATGCTCACTGCCGTCGATGATAAAAGTTTGAGCAGTGTTGACCTCATCCACTTAAATTTTGCCCTTGGCAAACATTTTGAAGATCAAGAAACCTTTGCCCTTGCTTTCCAATATTACGAGACAGGCAACGCGTTGAAACAACGAGAAACAGTCTATGACGGTCTATTGCTCAGTGATCGTCTGCAACTGCAACATCGATACTGTGATGAAGCGTTATTTAAACGACGAGCAAAAACCGGACATCCTGCCGCTGACCCAATTTTTATACTGGGTTTACCCCGCTCAGGATCGACGTTGCTCGAGCAGATCCTTGCATCACACCCGCTGGTCGAGGGCACTCAAGAGCTTCCCAATATTGCAGCCTTTGCTTTTGATCTCGATGGCCGCCGACGCATTCAAGACACGCCCCAATATCCGGCGTGCCTCGCAACCTTATCGGATGAAGCACTTACAGCACTAGGCAAGCAATACCTTGAAGACACCCGCATTCATCGGGACAGTGCACCCTTTTTTATTGATAAAATGCCAAACAATTTTCGTCACATCGGGCTAATTCGACTGATTCTGCCCAACGCTAAAATCATTGATGCCAGAAGACATCCGATGGCCTGTTGCTTTAGTGGGTTCAAACAGCTTTTCGCCAGTGGCCAAGAGTTCAGTTACGGGCTTGAGGACATCGGCCGTTATTATCGCGACTATCAACAGTTGATGGATCATTGGCACCAAACGCTACCAAACCATATTCTCACCGTTCATCACGAAGCTGTGGTATCGGACCTTGAAGGTCAAGTCCGCCAGATACTGGATTTCTGCAATCTCGAGTTTCATGAGAATTGCCTGGATTTTCATAAAACCGAGCGCAGCGTCAGAACCCCCAGCTCAGAACAGGTCAGGCAACCCATCTATCGATCTGGGTTAGATCAATGGCACAACTTTGCAGAACATTTAGCGCCCTTGCGAGCGGCTATCGGCGAGGATTTGATCGCGGCTTACCCTAAATTTGACTGATCTTGTTGTAAAACCAATAGTCTACGCCTGTAGTTTCAAATAGAACGTAATGTGCGGACACCTAGCTCAGAACAAGTTCGTCAGCCAATATTCAAAACTGCCCTCGAACATTGAAAAAACTACGAACCCTGGCTGGATCCATATAATAATGCACTAGGCGCAGAAGTGATGGCGCGTTATCCGATTGACAACTGACGGTCCGAAATGGGTCCGATCACACCACGCACACCATCGATAGATCGCTTAAGTGATCAACCCAACAGACTTCTTTTCACAAAAAACCAATCAGAATACTTTTGAAATCCGAAGTAAATGCGGTTTAAATATATTATCCTCATTTGAACTTAGATAGCATCGCGTGTTTACATAGAGAGCAGCAACATGACGTCAAGCGAAGAAATAAGCATTGCACTCAGCGTTGAAGAAAAAAGCCTTGCACTCACCGTTATAGCAGATAACTTCAATACTTCGCTTGCATTTATGACGCTCTACCTCTCGGTTGTCTCAGGATATCTGTTCGTAGCTTATCTTGCCGGTTCAAAGCTTACGAAATTGCAGGTCTCCTTCGTAACTTTACTCTTTGTCGTGTTTTCCCTTCATTTTACTTTATCTAGTTTCGGCGCGTTTGAAGGCGCACATCTAATGCACGCCGAGGCTTTCCCCGACTCTCTGGGGCCGTCGCCTGTCATGAATCGAGGATTAGCTATTTTTCAGCTTTTTGGTATTGTCGGCTGCCTCAAATTTATGTGGGACGTACGTAAGAATATCAATGAGTGATCGCCCCGTGATACCCCTGGTTCGGCTTGGTTAAGTGTGCTGTCCAAAACTTCTACGTAGTGATCTGAGATAACAGGAGCGGCACATGACCTCGGGCAGCGCCATCGCAACAAGAACGCGTATTCCAGTGCTGTTTCTCAGCACTTTCGAATGCCCCTCTGATGATAAACGAGCACAGTTTTACACGAGAAAACTCTCATCGGATATCGGTAGATGGAGTTCCGTCCTATCTTATCAAACCTCACAAAGCGCCTTTCCTGCCAACACACTTCGTAATCCGGAGATCGGGGCGCAATTTCACCCAGACTATCTATTAACGGGAGACCTCCAGCTTCTTGATGAGGGAATCCGCGCCTCTGTCGTGATGTCGGAGGCCAGAGAAGGCCTCCACATGTGGGCACAAACTTACCAGTTTGATGGTGATGAAACCTCGATATTGATAGATAAGCTCGCTGGCAACATCGCTGCTGCTATCGCGTTTAGTTTCGCTAAAATTGAAAGAGAACGTCTTAAAGATGTTCCCGAGGATCAGCTCGACGCCTGGGGTCTTGTGGCGAGATGCATGGGACTCTCAATGCGCACTAATCAGGAAGCTCGAGAATGGCTGCGCATTGGTAGATTGGCGGTTCAGCGAGACGAGAATTACGCTGAGGCCCATGCAAATCTCGCTGATGGTATTAGGGCAATACTACTGGCCTCTTTCGACTGTGATATCAGCGACGAAGACCTTAAAAGAGAAG
>OBMK010001001.1_pt1 | contig 25036 bp, 17 predicted proteins | sample 1539081 | NCBI WGS metagenome assembly OBMK01 (sample SAMEA3355528, study PRJEB22509) | marine metagenome | biome: marine; feature: river plume; material: water | place: USA | collected 2010-08-07 | depth 0.5 m | reverse complement strand
ACACATTTCTAAACTCCATCTCTGGTCTCCATACACTAAATAAGCATTAATGTTTCTACCATCAATTTCTAACTGCATTCCAAAATCAACAATTTGTGCCAAGATATTGTTTACTTCACCCTCAATCATTGGTAGTGATTTTTCAATCAACTCATATGACACACCATCTCTGCCAAGAGCGTTTAAGTAAAAGTCAAATAATTTAGATTGAGATTCTAACTCTTTAACCTCAGATACCCTATCTTCAATGGTTTCTTTTTGATTTTGTAAAGCAGAAACTTTACCATTTAATTTTAAGATATCATTATTAATTCTTCGCAACTCTTCTTTTGTAGATGATTGTTTTTTTCTAACTAAAGTAATTGATTCTCTAATTTCTTTGTTTGATTTGATTTGTTTTTCATTCTTATAATACTCATCAATAAGTTGCTTTTGTTGTGTAACCTGTGTATCTAACCTAATTTCTTCGGTTTCTGTTGTTGATAACTTGTTAATAAGTTGAGAAAGTTCTCTATCTAATTTATTCTCTTTATCTTTAGCATCTTCATATTTAGACCACTCATCTTCATATTTCTTTAACGAATCAATCACCAACATTAACTGTAATCTTACTCTATCGTTTTCATTAAACAATTCTTGATATTGAGATATATCACCTTCTACCTTTTCCTTTTGTTGTAAAATGGTTTCTGAGTTTTCCATACAAATATCACATTCTTCGTTATATTTGTGCTTATCTAAGTGGTCTTTTCTTTCATATAAAGAATCTTTCTTAATGTTGACTTTATCAATTGTAGATTCAACATCTCTTAATTTATCTTTTGAATCTTTTAATTTATTAATACCATCCTCTAAATCTTCTTCATCGAATTTATCAAGAATTTCATCTAATGTAATTTGTAACTCTTCTCTATGAGTAATTCTTTCTTGTAACGAACCCTTTGTGGTTTCGAGGCCTTCTATCTTCGTTTCGAGGTTTTCTAATCTTTTTTCCAACTCTTCGATTGAAACCCCACTATCGGAATTTAACTTTACTATCTTCTCATTTAACTTAATAATCTGTCTATTAAGAATCTCATCTTCTTCTTTTAATGCTTTTTGAGATATTTCTAAAAGTTTATATTCATTTTTGTCGGTTTTAAGTTGTTCACCTATGTCTGCTAATTTTTGAGTAAAATCATCACTCTTAAATTTTCTGATAAGTGTTGCATTATCCCTATTCTCATCCGATGCCTTTTGATATAGTTTATCAAAGATATCTACTCCAATAAATTGAGAAAGGATTTCCTTACGTTCACTTTGTGATTTATCTATAAAGAGTGCGTTGTTTCCTTGTAGTGAAAGAGCGGTAAGAACAAAATCTTCAAATTTACCTAAATACTTTTCAATGTTCTTATTGGTTTCTCTACGTTGTTCACCATTAAGTGATTCTACTACCCCAGCATCTTCTTTCCAGAAGTTTACATCTACTTTGAGGTTAGTTTTCTTTCTTGTCCATTTAGCAGTTCTCTCGATGTAATAATCTACATCATCAATCTCAAAATGAAATTTACAATAAAAGTTTTCTTTTCTATTGTTCATAATGTTCTTAGAAACATTAGTTCTTGAAGTTTTATCGTAGATACAGAAAGATAGTGCATCCCACATAGAAGATTTACCACTAGCATTGGGAGCAAAGATACCAACGATACCTTGTGCTTTATCGAATCTGATTAGGTTATCTTCACCATAGGAAAACATATTAGAGAACTCAAATATTTTAGGAGTCCATAGAATGTTACCCGCTACATCTGATGTATCTATTTGAGTATTTAATTCTTTGTTGATTTCTGTTATCTTATCTAGTTCATCTGATTCTAGTAGATATTGTCTTTCCAAGTAATCTCTAATTAAAGAATTTTGAAAAGTTTCATCCTTAACATCACCAACAATGTTTTGATTTATTTTTGTATTTGTTTTTAATTGGCCAATTGTATCGGTTCTTGTTACAGTAACTTCAGCAACTTTGAATAATTTTTTTAATTCAGTAATACGAAGTTTCATATCAGAAGCTTCGGTTCTTGTAAATCTTAAACGTAACCTTGGATACTTTGGAAGTTTAGTACCAACTTCATCATATACCCATTGAGGTATCTTACCATCAACCACATCAACTGTTAAGAACCCATAATCGTTGTGTAGGTGGTGTTCTGTAAATGTTCTTGTAGGAATATCCCAAATTAGATAACCATGTTTCTCTAATAACTCTCCATGATTCTGTTGAACCATAGAACCAGCATAAGCAATATGTTCATATCCCTCACCGAATGTTTGTCGTTTGTGAATATCACCCAACATAGCCATATCGAATCCATCGAACATATCCACTTGGAATGAGTTAGAGGAAACGGTATAGCCAATATCTGTTTGAGCTTTGTTTACTGGTCCATGAAAAAGACAGATTGTATTTTCTCCATCAACGGTATCTCCTTTAGGCCAATTTTCCTTGTTATCCAATATAGAATAGACAACAAAAGTAAGATTGTGAATAGGGTAAACACCAGTATCACGAAGATAATGAATTCTATCATTTCCAAGATTTTCGATAATAGGTGTGAGTACATCAAGTCTGTGGGAATTATTTAAATTACAATCGTGGTTACCTGTGATTAACACAGTTTCTCTTAACTTTGCACACTCGGTGAGAAACCAACTTATTTCGTGTACAAGTTCGGGTGACATCTCAGTTTTAGCATGAGCAATATCACCTGCAATATAAATGAGGGAATCCTCAATTTTATCTTCTTTAACTTTTTTTAGGAATTTTTTGAATACCAGTCTGTATTCTTTGTGTCTTTGTAGATTTCTAATGTGTAAATCTGCAAGGTGGTAAACCTTATTTATTATCATAAAATATTGTTTTTGTTGATGAATTGATAAAGTTCATCTGCTATTATTTTATAGCCTTCTTTATTGGGATGTTGTGTTGCACGAGTATCATATCTTTCAACGTGCTCCCAAATATCATTTCTATCTAATTTGTTTAATATTTCTCTAAAAGTAGTTTTTAAATTACCAAATATTGGTACTGTATCAATTAACTTTAAATAATCGTTTTTTAATGGGGGTTGTACCATTTTTTCAAAAGATTCCATCATAATATATTTTATGTTGTAATGATTAAGTAATTTTTGTAAAAATATTATGTAATTTTGATTTGTTAGATTGTAATAATCTTGATTAAATAAATCTGTAATAAAAAACTTTTTATAGTTGGATAAAAATTCATTAAAAGTAGAAGAGTGTCCATGTTCATCATATGAATCATAAAACCTATCTGGTGTTTCTAATAAATGTTTTACAGACCAAGATACCCATTCGCCATCTGGTAGATATGGTACGTAATCTCTTAAGGATGATGAAAACATTATAGAAACAAAGTCGGAGGATGTTACATTACCATTTTCAATATCTTTAATAATATCATTAAACATCTTTCTATTTGAATTACCACTAACACCTCTATTGAGTGTATTTGGTATATTTAATTTATTTGCTAAAACACTTGGCCAAGAATTTTCATTTCTAAATACTCTTTTTTCATTAGGGGATAGGAATTTTTCTATTGAAACATCTGAACCTTCTCCTTCTGTCCAAGAACACCCATAGGCAACTAATCTATTCATAAACTTGATAATTTTTGTGAAATAATATCAACAAATTGTGTTTGCTCGGATTCTTTTAATTTAGTGTTCACTTCAGAGAACCCCATATCAGATGCATCCTTATCTGTGGGTTTAATGTTTTTTGTAGTAATTCCTTGATTTTGATATTGAACTGTATATCGTAGTGCTTGTTCTTGTGCATCTTCATCCAATAAAATATTGATACCTTTAACTTCTTTTTTATATATAGTATCATTTAAAGTTTTTGGTACAAATTTACCAAGTAGTGGGATTGCGTTTCGCTTCACAGCCATCGCATCAAATACTCCCTCTACTAAAGTAATTGGTTCGTTCCAATTTATTTGGTTTTCGAACATTATAACATTTTTAGAAACCGGCGGATTCTTATACTTAAACTTTTCTTCATCGAATACAGAACGTGCGATGAAGTAATTGAGTCTATTATTGTTATCATAACTTGGAATAATAATACGATTGGCGTAATGACCAGAGTCACAATAACCAATATTATAGCGTTTAATATCCCCTTCGCTAATACCTCGTTTTCTTGCATATTCTTTCACCTTTCCGAACAATGGGTTAATACCCTTTGGTTCTGTTAGAAGTGATTGAAACTCATTTGGTAACCTTAACTCTACCTTTTCTTCTTCGGTATTATTACTATACACAACATAATCATCACCATAAATCTCATATATTTTTTTTAACTTATAAGAATCTACGTGTAATCTTTTTAATAACCTTTGAATACGCTTACCTTTCGCATCACATACCCAACAGTGCCATTGTTGTGTCTGAAGGTTTATCTGTAACTTTTTCTTGTGATGATGACAAAAAGGACAATAATGGGCTTGTTCATCGTTTTTCATGGATGTACCAGGTCCTAAGATATCATCTAATATGTTTACTACATTCTGTTTATCGTGGTGTGAGAGCATAATTATACGATTTAACTCGTTACAAAGATACGAAATTATTTTGAATTATCCAAATAATTAATGAAGTTTTTTTTTGTTATATTATTTTATGTACTAATATACGAAATTATTCTGTAATATCCAAATCTTTTCTGAAAAACTTTCCTAATAAGTTATCATTAAGTGATAACTCATTTGCTAATACATCGTGAGAAAATTGTTCTTGTAGTTCATAATAGGTAAGAGATTTCTTATTTGAACAAAATCTCAATATTCTTAGTTCAAGTTGGTCATTAATATCACTTCTCCTATCTTCATTCAAAGCTTTATCATTATTATCAAACCATTCTTTTACTACTTTATTAGAAGAACGATATTCTAACCAATCAGATTCTTTGGTTACCATTTCATATTTCTTCATTCTCTTATCAGTAAGAGCAGCAGTTTCTTTTTTACCAAACTTTCGTTTTCTAACTGAAACTACTTGTTTTTTACCAATGTAAAACTCATTTGTTTTACCATTTGTAATTTTATATATAAAACCAAATACACCTTCTGGCATATCTGATACTTCTGTTATGCATTTTCCGTTATATGTCCATGTCATAGTTAAAAATTTTGAAATCATTTTTGTACCTCTCTCGTACCCAATCTTTCATCCACTCTTCTTGATACATATGTTTGTAAAAAGATTCTTGATTTAACTGTGGGTGTTTATCGTAGATTGAATTACGATTTAAGTGCGGTAGTGATTCTTGTACTTTTATATTTTGAAAAATATGATTTACATCTTTTACATAGTTTTCATATCTACCGATGAAACTCACCTTTTTATCAGATGAACTTCCGTTAGTTGTAAAATAGCTTTGGGGAAAGTATAGATAATCGTGTTCGAAAATAGAATCAATAAACTTTCTAACACTAGAAAATCCATTATCTCTACAATAGTGATAATAGGCAGAAGCAAATCGAGTAAAAGGATTTCTAACTATACAAAATATATAGTAATCTTTTATGTTCTCAAATTTACCTATGTGGTTGTGAGATTTAGAAACAAATTCAGTACCTTGTTGGTTTTTTAAAACAGAGTTCAATGAAGTTCCTCCAGTCTTAGGTATATGAATAAATCCCCATTTATTAAAACGGTTTATTAGTAAACTCAAATAAGATTGGTTTATGATAATTCTGAATCAGAATATTTTTTACTAGTAGTATATCCTTTACCGCCAGTTGTATTGGCACCAAGTTTATAACCACGAGCTTTTTCCAACTTTTTTTCATCTGCAGAAAGGTCTAGACCACCATCTTTTTCGATAGGTGTTTTATCTAGTTTAGTACCTTGTGGGAATTTAGAAAATTCCGATTTGTCATATAAGTCTTTTATTGAAGCCATAATGTTGTTCCTTGTTATTTACTATAAATATGTTATAAATCAATTCTAACGATAAAATTGATATCCATATCAGGATAATTCTTTATCGGTTTGGGTAATTTTGCTGTTGCTACTAAATTATTATTATCATCATATAAACCTATTGTTGATACGAATGTTGATAAATATGAACCAGTTGGGTCTGTTAATACTTTTGAATAATAGTCATCCCATGAACCAGTTGTAGTACCATCAAACGAAGAAGTGTACCCACTCACTTGGTCTATATCTAATACTTCTTTAATTTTTCTTACACCAGAAGGTCTATTATCGGTAGCAGATGTTTCAAAATCATATGAATCAGTTAAACTAACCTCAACTGCAGATGGGTTTTGTGAAAAATTAAATTCACATTCACCTACTTGACATAAAACCTCTAATTCATGTATAGTTTTAGTTGAACGATACTGCAAATCATATGTAGTTACATCTTCCAATTCAATATCATTATGAACATCATGTGTGGTTATTGCAATTAAACCATCTTGATAAAAAACATTTCCATAATGTAATGGTTTCAAATCAGTTCCTAAGAAATTTAATTGTTCTGTAAAAGAAATATTACCTTGTGTTCTAATATCAGATGAACCTGTTATATATTCTCCACCAATATCATTAGTGTACATATCCCATCTATCAAGAATTCTAATATCAGTATCACCTTCAAGAGTTAAAGTCATTTCTGGGTCCATCAAATCTAAATCGTAACTTAATTTTATAGAATGTGTTGCTGATGTATCGTTTAAATATAAATAAACTCCCTTACTTAAATCACCACCATTACTTAAAGAACCAGTACCAAAGGAACCAAAATCTGCAGATAGAAAACCATATTCTTTTCTTTCTCCTACAAGATTACCATATCCATCATCATAAAGTAAAGAACCAGAATTAAGTTGGTCTGAATATAATTTAACTGAAAATGGTTTTATTCCCTCTCCTACTCTGCTTTGACTAACTGGTATTAGAAATATGGTTTCATCAACAATTCTTTCGTTGTTAAAATCACCCATATCTGTAATACTACCAAACATACCTAACAATCCATTATCAGTAAGATATTTGTGTTTTATTGATTGGTACATTGGATACTTGTGGAATGAACTTGTAATTGAACCACTTACTGTTCTTTCAAATTCTTCTGAATCAAACATTCCACTACCAGTGTGATATGCAGAACCTTTATCATATAATTTCATTACAGGATAATCTGCATGAGAAGCATAATATCGTTTATAGACCTTAAATTGTCTATTTGATACGTTTGATTTTGGTATTGCTTTTAACATAGTGTAATTCCTCTATATAAATATGTAGAAACAAAAAACCCCACCGAAGTGGGGTTGTTTTATAGGTTAAGCTCTTTTAGAAATCAAGTTTAACTTTTATAAGTACTTCTTTATCGAAAGATTTTTCAATAGGTTGTGAAGTTTTAGCTACCGCTAACATTTCATTAGCATCGTTCATTAATCCAATTGATGTTATAAATGTTATAGGATTTGTTTCAAAAGATGATTCTCTAAAAGTACCATCCGAACCACTTACAAATGTTGGGTTGTTTGAGAAGTTGAATTCTCTGTTCTGTGCTCTTACAAAGTAATGAGATGTAGAAAGATTTTCTACTCTTCTTGCTTGGAAATCACCACCACCTTCTATCATACCATGTAGTAAGTATTGGTTTCTTCCTTCATAATCAAATCCTTTGTAAAGACCAGTAGCTCCAAGTGAACCACTATCAAAACCATCTCCAACCTCTGCTGTAATTGCAGCTGGATTAAGTACAATGATTCCTAAATCAGGATAAAATTTACCATATCCCTGTCCTTCTGCTGCAGCTCCACTTGTGTATAAGTTTTTAATTGTTGATGGATTTTCAGTTCCTAAGTTTAAAGAACCACTTGCAATATCAAACACTCTACCTGCTTTTCCTACTGTATCTGAAAATTTCTTTCCACTATCATCAATAAATCTTCTTACTCCATTAGAACCACTTAAAATGAATTCTAAATTACCTGGGTCAAGAGTTTCTTTATATCTAGCACGAGCTACATTAATAATAAAAATATCTTCAGAATCATGTGATACTCCAGATGCAGAAGAAAATGAAAATAATTCATCATCTTGTTCTAATAATATTTGTCTATATTGAGCGTAAGTTGCTTTGGTTGCAGTTACCGATGAATCATCGTTAGCCAATGATACAGAACCACTACCATATTTGTTACCATATGCTACTGCATATTGTACTTCAGCCGATGCATCAGTTGCAGGGTCTGTTGAATATACATTTAAGTAATATTGCGTACTAGCATCTGTTTGTGCAGATGAGGTAAAAAATGTACTTAATGAACCAGTATCACCAGTCCAAAGACCAGTTGTTACAGTTTCTACTTTTCCTTGTACAGTATCATATTCTCCAAATCTTTTATAGATTCCAGTCGAAAGGTTTCCACCTTGTGCTGCAACTTTATCACCACCACTTAAATATTGGTTAATGATTTCTGATAATTGTTCAGAAGTTACATTACCATTCTGTGATGATAGATATGATGCTAAATCAGATGATAAATTTACTCCCGCTTGTCCTGTTATTTGTGCCATCTTTTAAAGTTCCTTAATTATTTAGGTTGTACATAAGTTATTGTAACAGGAATAGTTTGTGAACCACCCGTTTCATTACCATATACAGTAATCGTTGTTTTTATTGTTGCAGTAATATTTGGATTAGGTATAAATGTAAATGTTATACCAGTTTCAATAGCTGCTGTTGTTGTAATTTCATCACCAAGTGCTAGAGGAATTGTTCCTGATGTTGCTGCTAATCCACTTCCTACAATTGAACCTGCGTTCTTATTAGAAAGAATTATAGTATATCCACTTTGGCCATTTCCTGCTGGTGAAGTTGTTGGTGTTAACGATACTTGACCAGAATTCTGATTCACAGAAACAGAAGGAATACCAAATTCTACTTTTGGAATCTTTTTTGTTCCTTTTGGTAACGTTACCAATTTATATTTCAATACTTGAGTTTCATCTGGTGAAGCCTCAGTAATTGGGATTGCTTTAATTGCTGCATCATAATAAGCACTACCCTTTGGATGTGCTGGTTCGTACAATGAGTAATCTATCTCATCATCACCTAATGCGAACTTTGTAATGTTTAAACCACCACCGTTTGCTAACAATTCTCTACCTTTTCTAGTAAGAATTGCATCTACTGTGATTTCTGCGTTATCTAAATATGCCATAATTGTTCCTCTGTGTTTTCAATATATAAATATAAGTATTTTGTAAAATTCATTTTATTTTCTATCAACTTCTAAAATTGGTTCACCTTTTCCTCTTGAAGTATCTGAAACTTTAAGAATATTAGGGTTAGTACAAAACGTTTCTACTGGTGATTTTTTATCCAAGGTTGTTCTTGCTGTTTGTCTTGATGAAGAACGAAATCCACGTTTTCCATACTTGTCTCCAAGATTTCCTCCTGGTAGTTTTCCACCATTCGAATTTGCTGCAACTGCAGATAATATATTATCTCCACTTGGTGCAGGGTCTCCTATTTCATTAAATACTACAACTTGTCTTGTTTTAGTTACAGTAATATCTCTATATAATGGTTCTTTTAACCATCGTTTACCATCTGCAGATAATTGACCAGTACCTGGGATTGCTTGTCTTTCTATTTCAGTATATTGTTCTGTTACAATCCAAACTTGTTTTCTTTCTTTTATTAAAGTACCATTTCCATCTAAACGAGTAATGTTTGCAACACCATTTTTAGCAAATATACCAGCAAGTCCATTACGTAAATTTCGTGGGTCTACTCCAATTTGAGATTGTCCACCAAGTGCCAATTGTTGTCTTAATAATCTTTGTATAAACTGAGTATCGGTAATTCTACCATCCATTAAATCAGTAGAAGAAATAAAAGCAGGACCTACACTTCTAATAGTTCCATTAAAACTTCGTCTGTTAAAAGTAAATTTTGGTAATAATCTTCTTAATAAACCATCATTTATTCTTTTAGCATCAATATCAATTTTTAAATCTTTATTTTGATTTAGTTTGAAATCAAGTGGTTTTACATCTTCAAATAATAATTGCTTACCTTCTCTTAAAGTAATTTTACCATCAGATAATTTACTACCAATATCTACTGCTTGTGGTTTTCTATGTTGTACCTTACTTCTTTCAAGCATATGAGGTTCAATTAATAAACCACTTGATACAATTGCTCTAGCAGGAACAAGTGATTCTAATGTTTCAAACAAAGATTGGTCAATGTATCTTACTAACTGAATATATTCATAAAGATTTATATTATATCTTTCAAAATAATAATTTCTAAGAATTCTTAAATCTCTATATTCAGAAGAATATCTTTCTTCAGGTTCACCAATATAATCATCTAATTCAAACTGTCCAAGAGATTTTAACATATCCATATTAATCTCTTTTACTGGTGAGAAAAATAATCCTAATCTATTTGAATCAATTGGAGCAGTATCTAATGATTTTTTAGTTGAACGTTCTCTATAAGAAAGACTCAATCCAGTCGTTATATCTTCTGTTGGAATACTGGCTTCTTGTGTTTCAAATCTAAATTTATTACCAACACCAAAACCACTTGAAGGAACATTTGCAGTTACAGTTCTTTCATATGTTGTGTAATGATATGGGTACTCACTAATAGTTGTAAAGTTAGATGCTGTTACAAAATCAACATCATATGTTTCGTTTATAGATACATTTTTGATAGCAGTATCTGCATTTCTATCTTTTGGATATTCAAAATCTAAACGAAGAACTAAATCTTCAGTAGAAGATGAATGGTGATTACCATCAATTGCATCTGGTAATAATGTATGATTATCAATACGTGATTCTGATAATGCAGTTGTCCAATATCTAAATTCATCAATTGAACCACTCATTGTAGAACCACCAAGGGTTAATTCAGTATCCAATTCCCATGAAGAAGTTGGTACATTATAAACAGACATTGAAACCTCATTCCTAATTCTTTCATTAAATGCTTCTTTTGCATAAATTTCAAATGAACCAGTTGCAAGATGTTGTATTACAATTTGAGTGTACTCATCGTTAAAAAATGGAATTACTTCAGATGATTGGGACATGATAGTAGAACCACTTAAATATTGAAATTCAAGTTTACCTTGATTACCACTACTATATGATACACCAACATTCCATCCACTTGATGAAATAAATGTTTGGTCTTGTTTCTGTTCGGAATTTAACCTAATTTCAACTGCCTGTGGGTGTTCAGAGGTTTCACTATATTCTTTCCAAGGAACAATTACAGATTCAGAACCACTAATGTTAATTGCAGCAGTTCTATCATCAAATGAAAACTTAGTAGCACCACCTTCTTTTAACTGAGGTCCTCCAAATTCTAATATAGTTAACATAGAAGTTGGTACACCATAACACGCGAGTGCTGCTTTAACTGCTCTGTTAGACCCTTTGTGTTTAAGTAAATATGGTAGGTTATTTAATAATCTTCTCCAAACCTCTTGTTGTTTTTCCTTACCACTTAGTGATGATACTTGAGTACCATCAGAAGTTTGTCCGAAAGAATATTCCCAAAGAGCCTGAGCTTTTTTACCCATTTTAGCATCCCAACCTAGAGATTTTAGCATGGAAGATACCAACGTATCTTTAATACCAAGTTCATATTTGTGTTCTAAGTTTTTAGTTGCTGCTAATGCTTTAGTATATGAATAGAGAACATCAAAGTGATGACCCATCATATTGAAAAATAGCTTAAACTGTTCGGATTCTTCTGAATCTTGAACGTGTTGTGGTAGGTTGTTTATTAAATAATCTTTATTATAAAAATCATAATTTTGTGCAGATGATATTATTCCACTATACCAATCAACTGATTCGTTTGATGTTGATTGAGAAACTTCATTTGTTCCTGCACCAGGATATGTTAATCCACTAACAGAAGATGATGTAAATAAGAATTTTTCAAATGCATCAAAGTTAGTTTTAACCTGTTGTATGTTTTCTGTATTAGTTTGTATTTCTCTAATCATACCAGCAGAACCAGTATAATAAGAACCTGATTGAAGTTCTTCTACCTTTGTTTCATATAATTCTATTAACTTAACCTTATATAAAAAATTATTTACTCTTTCTTCTGCAGAAGAATATTTTACAAAGTTATTCCAACCCCATGTAGTATCACCATCAATAAGAATAGAACCACTAATTTCTTGAGAAGAACTTGCAAATGAAATTTGTAATGTATCTAATGAAAGACCACTTCCACTCACAAATTCACTTATTACAGAAGTAGATGTAGCGGAACCACTTGCAACTAAATCATCATATAATTGAAATCCAATATTTTCTCCACATATATTTTGTCCAAAATCTGGTGTAAGTTCTATACATTCCTTTAACTCTTCATTAATTAAAGTTACTTGTTCGATGAGAGGTAATGATTGTATCTTAGATACCCAAATTTGTTGGTTGGGTTGTACACTTCTCGGTAGAGGTTCGTACATTTTGAACACTAACGTTTCTTCTTCGTGTGTTTTTTTACGAACAATTTGGTCTACAAATTCACCTTCATCATTTTCAACCTTCTGAATTACATCTTCGTATTGTGAAAATTCTTCATAATCAGTACACCATGTAGCAATAAGTTTATTATCACCATCACCAAAGTGCATTAAGTGAGTTAAGTATTTAGAATTATCTTGCCCTAATGCATCTGAATCAAATTGATTACAAATGGCATCTGAGATATCTCGCATTACATCGGGTCTACGAAGTTGTAAGTTACCTTTATCAAATGCAATCTTAATAGATTCAACTCTACCTTCTGCTAATTCATCTCCTTCTGTATTATAGGGAATAAAATATAAATCAAAATAAACCCAATCTAAATTTTCATTTAGTGATTCACCTGCTTGTTTTAATATTTTACCAATATTAAATTGTTGGGAACCTACTGCTGCTCCCTTTTTTACTATTCGTGTAGTATCCGATACTTTACCAATATATATGTTAACGTAGTTGGTATTTACAGAGTTCCAGTTAACTCCAAAATCTACATTGTATCCTTGATAATCTTCACCATAAATAGTTTCAGGATAATCAATTGTTGTAATATCTGGTCCCGGTAGGAAATCTTTTTGAACTACTGATATTGCTATTGGTTTTGCTTCACCAGTACCATTAATATTAGAATCTGGCTGTAACCAAACTTGATAAAGACCCGGTCCATCAAAATCAGTTGGTGTTACAACTAACTTAGTATTGAAATTATTTTTTCGTACTGAAGTTCCTTTTGTTCTAACATTTACCCAATCTGTATTTTTAGTTGTAAATGGTATTTCAAGTACGGTAGTACCACCTTCACCAATGTTAAAAGTGTATTGATTACCATCGGTTAAAGTTAATATGGGTTTTGTATATCCTGGAGCAGCTTCACCTGAGGTTCTAGATTCAGTTACAGTATATTTTTCATATCTGTATTTTGGTGTATTATCTGGTATTGGGTCAGCAGGTGGGTCTTTTGGAATTTCTCCCTTTGAAATACTAAATTTTAATTTATAATTAGTACCATCTTGAACAGTATTACTGAAAACTTTAGTAGATGTTGTGCCTATTTGATTTCCAGCCGGTTCTCTGTATAAAGTATATAAATGATTATACGAACTATTACTTGTTGGGGTTACACTAAAAGCACCACCCTTTGAAGCATTAACCTTTGTTGAACCAGTTCCTGTTATAGTTTGAGTTTTTCCTGCTATATTAGCAACTGCACTTACCCCACTCGCGAGGTCATGTTGAATAAGTACACTAACATCAGTTGATGGTGGGTCTGGCGGGTCTACTACAACTTGAGGGAATGTAAAATGTAATGTTGCTTGTGCATCCAACATAGTCATTGTTTTTTGAACACTACCATTCTTTATAACATCAATAGTATATTGCTCAAATCCTAAAGAACTAGCTCCAAGTTTAGCTTTAACTTGATAAACTTCAGCTGCTTTTTGGCCATCTTTAGCAACAATAGTTTTACCACTTAAGAATGCTTTTGAACTAAATTTAGCACCTGAAGCTATTGGAGTTCCATCTGAGAATTGTATTCCTTTTTTATGAGTTGGGTTTGTTGTAAAGTTTAGAGTAAATTGGATATCCAAAGGTGCAAATGTAATTGGTGGCAGGTCAATCTTAAGAAACCCATCACCATTTAATTTTAAACCACTTAAATCACCTAATCCTAAATCACCAATATAGGGTAAACCACTATTTGTGTTGTAAAATGAATTGGCACCAGTATTCTGAAACCCAACTGATGATTGAGAAACCGCACGGCTTGTATCGGCGTTCACACCACCCGAACCAAAGCTACTTACTGGAATCCAGTTATATCCAGTCCATTCATATTGGCCATCAATTGAAATTTCGCCTCGTTGTTTAGCTTTATACGTTGGTAATGCCATTTTAAGTTATCTCTCCTTTAGTATATAAATATCTAATTCAATTATTTATTTTATCTTCTTCTACCAGAACCATCATATAATGATGAAGTATTAAATCCAGCAATTCCTCCGTCTGGTTTTATGTTGTGGGTTAATATACCGTTTGCATAATAAGTATGTTTACCATCTAACCTAATTAAATACACATCCTCTTGTCTATCTAACATAATACTATCGATTAAAATTGTATTTTTATCCCTATCTAACATGATATCACCAGGTTGTAGTTGTAATGTATTTCGTATCCTCCAACTATCATCTCGTTTAACTAAATGTTTGTGGTCCTCACTACACTCTAATAATCCATTGTTGATTGAATACACCTCTGCATCACTAATAGTGATTTTATTTAGAACTTTAAACGGCTTGTTATCATACTGTTCAATATCTTTACCTTCCCAATTATCTTCAACTTCAAAATGACTAGAAAGTGTTTTAATATCTAATCCCATTAACGAATCTCCAATTAACACATCTTTTATTGATTTAAAAGTACCATTTTCCATTTCTATTTGAGTATTTCCAACTAAACATCCTGATAGTAACGCACCCATTGGTTCTCCAGAATATGCTGGAGAATTGTAAGCAGAAAATCCACTACGTGCTATTCCTTCAGCTGATGATAATTCGTTTACTGTAAAGGCAAGTGAATTATTAAGCATATCAGGTAAATCTATTTCATCTATAAGTTTTTTTGGTGGTTTTGGTTTGGGCTGTGGTTGTGGTTTAGGAGCTGGTGCCGCTGCAGTTCCTGCTTGTGAAATAGTTACTGATGTTGTTGGATTTCCCGGTAAATTTGATGAGAACGAAACAGTTCCACTTCTAGCAGCTCCAGTATTTTTAAGCACACGTACTCGTAATAAACAATTTCCACTACTATATCCAAGATTTCTTTCAGAAACAGTTATTGTTGCCCATGATGGAAGTCCTGTAATTCTAGCCTGTTTTGCATTTGCACCAAATTTTTTAATATCCGATGGAGATGCTTGTATTCTAAATTGTTGTATAAGCCTACCATTTTTTGGAGATGGTTGACCTTCAATTGGAGATGCACTTATCGAATAATTTGTTGCCGCGGGTTTTGGTCTTGGAGACCCTCCAGATGGAGCAGGTGGATTTGGTCTTGGCGGTGGTATTGGTGGTGGAGGTGGTGGTGGTATAGGAATTTTCCTATGTTTAGTTACCGTTACCGTATATTTACATATATCATCCACAGTTGCAGCCGGATTATAATTTGTTGCTTTAGGGTCTCTACATCCCCTTATTGCTGGTTTCTTTTCAGTTGGTGATTCTGCTAAGAATTCTCCATCTGATTTTACAGTTTGTAAAATTTTACCAACATCATCTAAAGTTTTTTGTTGAGTATTAGACCTTCTAGTTTCTGACCTAATTTCTTGATTTGGTAAATGATAATTTACACATTGTTCTCCAATATCACAAAGTTGACTTATAATTCCTTTAGAATTAAAGTTAATACCAAATGAGTCACCAGTAGATTGTCCAAACTTATCTTGTTCTAAAATATTTGAATATCGATTATTTCTGTAATGGTCTAATGATTTATCAAAGGATATTTTTACAAGAGATAACCATCTTTCAAAATTATCTATTTTAAATTCTTTTTCAATTAGTTTTATGTATCCTTCACCAGCTGCAACTTTACCTCTTAAAGCCAACATTTTTTTTAAAACTGCTGTTATATCAAATTGTGCTGAAAATTCATCTAAGAACTGAAGAACATCAGCTGCAAAATCTTCACCACTTGTAAAGGTATTGTATCGTATATCTAAATCAGAATTTGGATGACCTGTTTGCTCATCTATTACTGGTAAAACTCTTACTTCAGTTCTTGATGGTGATATTTCATGTATCCATGCTTTATCAAATTTACGTTCTTCTGAACCCAATCTTCTATTGAGTAAAGATACAGATGTTTTAAATATTCCTTGTGAATATCCCGCCTCTTTTATTAATTTTTCAATATCAACAAAGAATTCTTCAGCACCATTTCTTTTAACATTAAATTTAGTTTGATTTACTTTACTAAAATATTTCTGAATATTTGTATCTGTATAAGAAACATATCTAACAGTTTTACCATTTGCTGATTCTTGAGGAAGAGGATTATCTGAAGCATCATATACAATAAACTCAATGATATCACCTACATCAATACCAAAGATACCTCTACGAACTTCGCGTTCGAAGATTTCTCTATCTTTTTTCTCAACTCGATAGCCCTTTTTTTCTTCTATATTTTTAAATTCTTTTATAGCCATTCTTACCCTTTATTCTTTCTTATATGCCAACTTAAACTATCAGATTTTGCAGTAGTACCATCATCATATTTTATTGATATAACAAAATTACCTTTGTAATCTTGAGCCTTGTTTAAAAAGTTGGACTTATCTGGTTCTGGTTTATTTCTACCACCTATTTTTTTATTCATGTACATTTTAATTTCGGTTTTAGAACCTTTATTAATTGATACACTTTTTGATTTTGAGGGTATTCCATTATCACTTCCAAATCCTAATGGGCCATAATTAGTTTGACCACGTTGGGTAGTAAATTGACCGGTAACTGCTATTGAAACTTGAGTAATCTTAGCTCCACTATCTTTTAAGTTTTGTATTGTTAGTTTACCACATTTTCCTGGCTGTGGATTATCTACCGATGTTACCCATTCTATATCGTTAGGTCCACTACCTGGTCCATCTTGTTTAACTCCATAATATGATTGGTTATCACTTAGTGGGCCTAAACCTGCTGCAGCTGCTGCGGTTTCCGCTGCTTGACCTGATAGTTGTGATTCTAATGCTTCTTGTTGGTTTTGTAAAGCTAATCGTTGAGCTTCAGCTGCTGCAGCTGCTGCTTCTCTTTGAGCTTTGGCTGCATCTGTTTGGATTTTTAAAGATTCTATCCCAGCATCCACCTGTCCTTTTAATCCAGTAATCAACTGTCTTAATGAAAGCATCTGTTGTCTTAAAACATCTTTTTGAGCAACCAATCCCTCTACTTGTCCATTTAACTTAACTCGTTCATTTGCTTCTTTGGTTGATTTAATTACTGCAAGAGTTAACTTACTAGTTTGTTCTTTGTATCTTTCTGTTGATTGTTGAAATTGATTATCTACCACTGCTTTCTGAACTTTAAGTGAATCGTTTTCAATTAGTGCTGCTTGTAATTCCGCGGTTAAGGTTGCAACCTTACCTTGTAATTCTGATATTACTGCTTGAGCCTTTTCTAAATCTTCTAAAGCTTGTTCAAACTTATCTTGTAATTCATCATATACAGGTCTCGGAACTACATCTGGTTTATCTTTTAAAGGAGGTCCTACTAATTCATCGATATTAACATCGATTGCTTTCTTTAATTGCTCTTCAGTATATGCGGGTTTTTCTATATATGAAGCTACTTCACCATCTCGTTCACCCTTGATGTGTTCAAATGGTACATCTGCAGAAGCAGAGACAATAGTAGATGCCCCATCAACAAAGGTGTGGGTTTTAGATGTGGCATCTTCGGAGATGATTGCTTTTGAACCATCTTTTACCAATTCATCAAATCTAAATCTATTATCTAAAGCCATTTTATTTTTCTATCGTAAAAGTTAAATCTCTATCTTCAAAATATTCTATAACACCATCTCTAATAGTTTTAATCTGAATATAGTAATCTCTATTATATTCCCAATTTGTTAAATCTAATTTAAAGAAATTACCATTCGAATCACATGAAACTTTTGTGTAATCATTATTAAATGGTATGAGTATCTCACCAGTTAATATATCTGTTACCTGATAATATGTAGTTGATGGTAAAAAATATACATCTGTATATGAGTATTGATTGGTGTATGTTTTAAGAGGATATTTTTCTCTTCCGAAAACTCTGATTGTAGGTTTACTTCCACGCTTGTATCTGGTCTTTAATCTTTTAAATGTTACATGAATATCATCAGAGGTAAGTTCTGTTAAAGAGCCAGTAGAAAATGAAGAATCATCCCAACCAATTCTTAGTTTAGGTTGGTATATTGTATTTGTTTCTTTTGAAAAGAATTTTAATTGTCCATAATCATTAGTATCATTTTCTAATAATGTATCGTGTTTTAAAATAAATCCCTCATTTGGCAGAGTTCCACCAACCCATTCATCCATAGTTGTTTTAACATCCATTTGTATATCAGATGATTCGTATGAAAATGATTGTGTTGAAAATGAACCAGTGAACCAAGTTCCTCCTTTACCATTAAATGAACCAGTTGTATCAGATGAATGTTCTTCAAGTGATAACCAATCTTGTCCTGTGATTACAGAGTTCCAAGATACACCATCGGTTGTAATATCATCGAAACGAGTACCAATACCCATTTCCCACGATTGTGTTACTGCATATGCATATATTGTGTAGTCCATTGGAATCTCAGAAGATTCACATTCTTTAAGAATTAGTTCAGCTGAACTCATTGTAACTTCTCCACTAGCAATAGATTGTGAAAGTGAATCTGTTTCGAACTTGATTACAGAATGTGCTATATCTTTTAAACTTCCATAGTAAGTTTTAGAAACTTCTAAGATTTCATCCAAACCAGTATTTTGACTGGGTTGTTGTAAATAGATACTTGCATCTTTAGATGCTGTTACGAATTGGTACATTATACAACCCTCCCTTTTATATCCTTACCAGGATATTTTAATTCAAATATAGATGGGTCTAAAGATGGGTAAACCATTTTTCCCTTTGTAGCTGATAAAATGTTATACTTGTGTTTAGAATATACACCACCACATTTATTTACAATTTCACATTTTGGAACTGAAAGTACTCCCTCAACTCCCGCAATAATTATTTCAAGTTCTGAAATATTAATTGGTGTATTAAAAGTCCAATCATCAATATTAAAGTAGTTTTCTACTTCAGTTATACATTGTAAAAGTACTTCTCTTTTATTATATGAATTATATGTCATTATTTCAAAATCAATACCAATGTTTATGATAAATCCATCTAATAAATTAATACCATCGGTTAACATTCTGTACTCAGACAAATATGTTTTAACATTCTCTTTAACTGCTTTGTTAATTGATGTTAAATTTTTGTTTGAATCATATCCAAGTAGATATAAATTAATAGCAAATGGATTATTTTTTTCAACTGAATTTACATTTGATTGTTTACCAACTAAAAACCTTTGTAATTCTGTTTTTATTTCTGTTTCAGTTTGTCCTTCTTTAGATATCCTTTGAACAATTCCTGCAAATTCTTCTAATGTATCTGGATTATTTAATATAGAACCTGGTGAATTGTTATCTAACTCTCCATCGGGTGCACAATATGATTTAGCAACTCCTCCATATTTTCCAGGTAATGCTAAAGCTCTTACTTGGTAATCTTTTCTTGTTACTGCTCTATTTTGAGAACCAAAATGTGCAAGTGCGTTTTCTCTAATTTCATTAATTGTTTCTGCACCTCGTCCACCACTTGCAGGAATTTCGTTTTCTGCAGCAACTGATTGTTTTACAGTAGCATACATTTGAAGTTCATCTGCATCAAACAAACTCATATCTTCATCGAATTCAATTGCTTCAATCTTTTTAATATCTCCTTTAGGTACATTTGATGGAACACCTCCTCCAATTAAATAACGAATCGTTAAAGTTGTGTTTGCAGGTGCTTGTCCATATGATTTTGATTTTAAGAAGTTAGCAGGGTCAAATGATGCACCCATCTTATCGATGGAATTATTTAATCCCAATCCTACATTTTTAAATGTTGGTAAAAAAGTTTCATCTGAAGATGTTGAGTTACCTGCTCCAAATAATATTGAAGTTGTATTATTTTCATTTATTTGTTTAACAAATCTTCTTGATGTTTTTGTTACTCTTAAAATACTAGGTACTGATTCTTTAAATTGTGCTAAATCTTTATCGAATTGTTCTGTATTTGGATAATCAGTATAAATCATTTCTTGTGCAAGATATGGAACTTCATACCACTTGTTTCCATTAGAATCTCTTACATCATATATAGAGATAATATTTGTATCTGATAAATCAACTTTATCAAATTGTTTTGGTGAAGCAAATGCTACATTAACTGATTTAATTTCAGCTGAAATAGCATTAACATATTTTCTAACTAAATAAAAAGTTGGTTCTTGTTGTGCATTTCTCTGATATACACTTACTTCTCTATCTTCAGAATCGTTAAAATCTAAAAGTTCAGTACTTCTAAAAGTTGTACCATTTGTAGATTCTAATTGTAATCCTTCTTTTATTCTAAGAAGATATCCTTCATCCATTTCAAATCTATTATCACCATCATACAAATTTCCACTTGCTCTTCGTTTACTTGGAGTGATTTGATAAACTGCTACTTTAGTTAGTGCAGGTGAAGTTACTTTTGGTTTATATCCTAAGAAGTTTGCAAGGGCAACAACGTTACTTCTATCCTCTGCGGAGTGAATCATTGATTCTTTAAGAGTATCATCAATATAATACCCAAGAACATCTCCTAAGTAAGATGCCATTTCAATAAACATCATACCAGGTGATGATTCATTAAAATCTGAATAGGATGTTGGGAAATATGTTTTAGCATACTCAATAAGATTTTTTCGGAATTGCCCGAAATCTTTATTTAAGTACTGAATACTTCTTCCTTTATTTTTTTTATCTGATGTATTTAGTGCCATATTCTATTATCCTTGTACTGTAAATGTTACTTCATTGGTATCAATTGTATTAGCTACTCTAAAAGTTAATCTCATATTTGCTGTGTTTCTATCCTTCATTTCAGGAGACATTTCTATATCTATCTCTTCTATTGTAATGTAAGGTAACCAATATGTAACCGATTCAATTATTACTTTTTGAATTTCACTTTCAAATTCACCATCCATTGGTTCAAACAAAAGCTCATGTAATCCAGTACCAAAATCGGGTTGCATTATTCGTTCACCCTTTCGTGTTAGTAATAAATTTCTTAAATTTGTTTTAGCTGCTTCAAATAAATCATACGTTGGGTCAAATAATAATCCACCATTAGTAGGATATTGAAAACCATATGCATAGTTATCAAATTCACTATCTGTATCTTTTACTATTCTTTTTGGTAAAACGTATGACATTAACCAACTCCTTATTTTTTAAATTTTTTAACTAACGCAGAATTATCTCTATTCAGAATTCTGTCTAAACCAGGTAAACCTGTTTGAACTCCTAATCCTGCTTTTCTAGAACTAGAACCTTCTACACTTCCATATCCCATTTTGTGTGCCATTTGACTTTTCATAGCCAAAGTTCCACCTGCTCCTAATGATGAATCCATATTAATTGTTTGTTCAATATCTGGTTCTGCAGCTTCGTATGATGGTATATGTGTATTTTCTTGCAATTGTTGTTGTGGTAGCGAATCTAATACAGATGCTCCACCACTACCAACTTGTCCACCACTTCTTTGTTCTTTAGAAAATGGTTTTGTGTTATTTAAAACTTCATTTAATATTGCGTTTTTTGTAAACACTTTTTTTGGTACCGATTTTCTTTCATTACTCAAAACTTCATCTGCTATTGAAAATGGGTCTACCTCCTCATTAACCACTTTTTTTACTGTGGTTGTTTTGGAAGTTTTTGTTTTATTTTTAACTGCTTCATTAAGTATAGCAGGAAACTGTTCAGTTAGAAACTTATGGTGCTGTTTAGCAACTTCAGCCTCTACTAACGTTTTTATTACTTTTACTAATTGTTTGTTATTCATTTTTGAAAATTTTCTTTTATCTTAATATAAATATATCTTTGTTAGTTTTATGGTTTTTAATCACAGTCTACGCAACAATTATCTTTTTCTTTTTGTAATTCGTTCTGTAATTCAGATAAACTTTTTTTAAATTGCTTCTCTGTATCTGGTTGTAGATTCTTAAAATCACCAATTGACTTAATTGCATCAGAATAAAATCTTTCAAACCCAGTCAAATCTTTTTTACGTTCGTTATTTAGTATTTTAATTAATTTACTAGATAAAACTGAATCACCTTTTAAAGAATCTCTAAGTTCATCGTTTAACAAATCATCGGTATTTGTAGTATCTAAACCTTCTTGTTTTGGATTAGAATATGTAAAAAGAGGTTTGGGTTTATCATTTATTGGTAATAAACTATCGTTATTAGCTAATTCTGCAGTAATTCCACCATCTGGATTAAATTTACTAGTAGTTGGTGTTTCAGTAGTACTACTTTGATTTAAACTAATACCAAACATAGGTACATCTGGTATTGTGTATGCTTGCCAATTTACTAGACCAGGTGCAGGTATTGGTGCAGGTGCAGATGGATATAAAGAAGTTGTCATAAACATTCCTTGAACAGTAAATAAATGTATTTTAGCAAACATTACAAATGCTTCAAGAAATGGTAAACAAGATTTCATTGGTATTTCAAATGGAACTGATGGCCATTTACCGGGATTTGTAACCATACCAGAATTTAAAATTAAATTTTGTATAGAACCTGGTGCTGGGATTGGATATATTGGAAATGGCATCATCGTAGCTCCTGTCCAATATCCTTCTACTGCTTTACCAGCATCTGCTAAGAACTTATGTTTACCTGGTTGTGTTTTTGTAATAGCCTTAGCATGTGCAACACTTAATAAAGTTGTCATTAATCCCAAATTTCCAACCATTACAGATTCTTTACCAATTAACTGTCCACCTCTTCGCATACATGAATCATATTCAGTTGCAAGTTTGATTGCATATTGAGCTGGTGATACAACTCCTATTGGATTGTTCATATATAGTAACATATTTACTTTGAACATATTCCAAGACATAATTTATTCCGTAAAGTTTAGTGTAGATTTAATTGTATCAAGTTGAGCTTGTATCTTTTTAAACGAAGCTACGTTTAATGGGCCCATAGCAGTAGGACCTGTGGGTGTTGCATATATTTGTTGAGTTATAGCATCTATCAGTTCTGATAAGAGGGTTACTAGAGTTTCTCCTCTAGCCAAAGGTTCTTTCTGACCAGTACCCTTTGAGTTACCACTATCATCTGTATTTAATCTAATTTGACCATCTCCAGTATTAATCCAAACATTAGAACTATTTCTATCAGTAGTTAGGGTTACATCTCCACCGAAATCCAACTGTCCAACACCGAACCCAAAATCCATACTTAAATCACCATCAGATATAATTGAATAATTTCCTTTTGAGAAGAAAAGAGTTTCTTGTGATTTTGCTGAAAAAATTAATCTTTCTGAATTTATTAAGATTTGGTCATTACCTACATATTCTTCTGGTATTTCTGCATACAATGGAGTAGTTTCAAAATTAGAAGAACCACCATCATCTATAAGACCAGGTTGAAATGGTATTTTATATTTATCAGATGTAATTGCAATGATAGAACCATCTTTGTTTACATCTTCTTCAGTAATATCGTTTCTTTTTAAATCATTTCTAGATTCATCGTTTTCTCTATTACGAATTATTATCGTTGGAGAAAATTCAGTATCTACGTTATTATATCCACTAAAACGAATTGATTGACCAAAGCGAGATTGTAAAATTCTATCACCTTCATATAATCTAAGTTTATGAATACCTTCAGGAGTAAAATATTCTCCTAATTTACTTTCAGTTTCTTCACTATCTGATGTAGCGGTAGATGTTTGTGATACTTCAGAATAAGAATCTGAACTTCCTTGTGAAGCTGGTTCTGATTTTTTACTTAGTTTGCTTTCTGCATTAATTCTAGCATTACCTAAATTAATACTAACACTTGGTATTCTTTTATAAAATTCAGTACCACCAATTTTAACTAATTGAACAGTTTCTCCAACCAAAGGAATTCCTTCATCTGCGATAAGTGGTTGATAAAATTGTAATTGTTTTTTATTTACAGAAAAATCATTAGATTTACGAACTTTAGCAGTACCAATATATGCATCAACTAGTTTTGGATTTGCTTTCCCATCTGGTGCCTGTATTATATTATCATCATCTTCATTTAAGATAACGTGTTCTACAATACCAGTATCTACTGCTTTACCACCTACTGAGAATCCACCTGAAACTGATTGATATGCTTGAGATATTGATTTTCTTCCCATTACTTACCTACTTTCTGTTTAAGTTCTTCTATCTCATTTGTAAGTTCATCAACTTTTAGTTCTTGCTCATCTACCACTTCTTTTGCAGTTTCTTCTAACTGAGAAAGTAATTGTTCCTTTTCATCATCAGATAGGAAACCAGTATCTCCTTCTGCTTTTTGAGCTGCTCCAATAATTCTTTGTGCAATTGCAGCCATCTTGATTAGTGAATCATCGTTCTTAACTGATGTATCTACTAAATCTTTTATGATTGGCCCAATTACTGCCATATCTCCAGCATGTCTAATTACCTTTTTCATTTCAGCAATTAGTTCTGAGATTCTTTGTTTCTTGTTTTGTTGATTATCATAGATATCTTTAAACAATCCACTAA
>OBMK010000999.1_pt1 | contig 25077 bp, 18 predicted proteins | sample 1539081 | NCBI WGS metagenome assembly OBMK01 (sample SAMEA3355528, study PRJEB22509) | marine metagenome | biome: marine; feature: river plume; material: water | place: USA | collected 2010-08-07 | depth 0.5 m | reverse complement strand
CCTACTTTTTCTTGAAGTTCCTTAATGGCTTCAATGAGTAATCCTATAACATTACCGTGCCTAACTGCGTAAACAGTTTCATTTGTTGTAGGATCGTTTGTCTGATAAACAGCTTCAGGTAAAACTTTTTGAAGTTCTTGAGCCATAACACCAGTCATTGGAGTCTCATTGCCTTTATAGTTAAATGTATAACCGCCTAGTTGAGAAATTTTATCTAATGCATTTGAAATTGGATTGATATTTTCTTTCATTGTTATATCAGAAATAGTACCAAAGGCAGTAATATCGCCTGTTGCTGTAACAGTTTTAAATCCAACATTAGCAGTAGTACCTACGTTTTGGCCGATACTTATTACGCCAGTTGATGAAAAATCAACACCAGTTCCACCAGAAATCGCAGCTCTTACTCTAGTGTCTGTATAATATAAGTTTGTACTGCCTTCAGTTAAATTATTTGTAGTGTGGTTAGTAAGTGAGCTTACTGTACCTAATACGTTACCAGTAAATGTTGCAGGAATCTCTGCACCAGGACCACCGTTTTCAAAGATCTTATTTCCTTGTGGGTGGTAGATGTCACCAGTAAATCGTCCTCTAATATCATTAGATGTAAGCGTAGTAATTACTGCGTTATTAGCAATTAAATTTCCAGTAATTGTAGCGTCTGCCAAATTAATTGAACCGCCACCAGAATCACCGATAATATCGATGCCTGTTGCAACTACAATTGAATCAACTGTAAGAACACCGGCGTTAGATAGCTTAAGCTTTTCTTCGCCATTCCACATGTGAACAAAATTTGCTCCTGCGAGAGTGTCAAAACCTTGATCCCAAGTATTGGTACCTTCAGTGAATCTAACTCTACCACCTGATGCACCATAATTAAATGTAGCAACGATAGGACTTATCGCACCAGTAATTTCGACCGGTGAATCATATTGGATAGTATTGCCAGGCGTTCTGGCAACAATTTCATCTACACGAAACTGATCATACGCAATCATATTGTTGGCAGTAAAGTCTCCAATTACGGTTGCGTCGCCTGTTGTTTCATCCCCAGAGGCAGATGCAGTAATAGCAGAGTCTCTAAAGATGTCAACCATTTCATTGGTTTTATCTAACCAGTTTTGAAACGTTTGGGTAGTGGTAATATTTTGTATACTAGGTTTTGACATTTATCTGATTCTCTATTTTATCTAATCTTGCGTTAACATTCTCTAAGCACTGCTTAACTTCACCACACTCAGCCATTAGTTTGTTGATTTTACGGTGTAGTTCTCTCTCTTGTTTATATTTATTAAGAGCATTCACATCGGTATTTACAACAGCCGATGAGCCGGGATCCCGTTTCATGGCTACTTTATCGATCATGTTAATGCAATCCCTCTATAATCTCTAACGAATGGTACGTTAAATACGTTTTCTGATAGCAGCTCGATCTTAATCGCAAACTTTCGATAGCTTGAGAATGTACCGGCTGAGCCCGTATATTTAATAATTCCATTTGTATCTTTAGCTGTTTCAGGAACTCTATAACGGAACTCTTTGTAATCATTAGTATTTATTGAAGACGAGAATGTGTTTGTGCCTTCAAATAATTCCAGTTCAATCCAAGGTAGTGTGTTAAACTGCGCACTATCTTGAGCATGTTGTGGTCTAATGTATACTTTAATGTTTGAACCGTTTGGTCTATATCCTGTAAGGAATAGGTTTAAATCTTCTGCATCTAAATCTTGTGCAAGCTCAATTGTTTTTGAGATATATTTAGAAGCTGTAGCTGGTGTGTTCGTCGTCTTATATGAATATGCTAACAATGTAGATAGCTCAATATCAATAAGAGGAGTTGATGTAACGTTAGACGCATTAGTCATTGCAACATTAATTTCAAATGGTTTCGTATTAATGAAGTTATTTGATTTACTGTAACAAATAACACCTTTGCGTGTAAATTCGTTATTATTACCAAAAGCCATTGGTAATGTATAATTATCTGCTACATTACTAGGATCAGAGAATGTTCCGGTAATAGATGTTGTTGTAGTTGAGTCATTTGATTTTTGTATCAGTGGTTGAACATAACTAATATTTACGTCATTAACCGAACCAATAGTTCCTTCTGTACCTGATGTAAGACCATATACTGTATCACCGGCTACAAACTTTTTAGAAATTGTAGCTGACGATTGTTTTAAGTGTACAACATTGGCTGTTCTCGTATTATAATGATTGATCTTACCTGCAACAACTGGCTTACCTGTAGCATTTGAGCCATTGAAGTAGCATGGTTGTGTTGTAGTCATTTGAGTAGCTGAATCAACACTTGCAATTCTAAAGATCTCTGTTGTATCATTAGCAGAGTTTGTTACGTGGATAAAATCACCCGCAGAGTAATCTGCTGAGAAGTCATTACCTGTTGTTGTAATTACACTTGTATTTTGTACAATGTTTACGACATAACCAGCTGACATCTGTTTGTAAAGATATTCGCCTGGATTAAATCTTCCATCCCAGTTACTGAGAGTTAAGAATTCTTGATCGTCATCTGTTAATACAACTGTACCTGTTGCTGCACTAAAGTTGTGGCGATATATTGTAAACTTAATGTCCTCGTCCTGATATGACTTCCAGGCCCTGTTGTTTGTAGAGGTGAATAAAACCCCGTCTCCCCAGTCCATGTTGACTGGCTGACCGGATATGAGGTTTGTACCACCAACTTTAGCAGTAAAGTGCAAGTAATTTGGATCGTTAGCATCTGGCATAATTACAACTGCATATTCTTTTTCAACATCCATACGGACTGGAGATTCGAATTCTACTTCTGTAACTGCTGAGCCATCGTCTGATACACTTACTTGTGCAGGTGTTAGGTGTGTTTTAGAGAATGGTAAAATAGAACCTGTTGGGTAACCATTTAATACTTCTCTAAGTGTAATTGTAACACCGTTGATATCACTCTTACGTTTAAAGAATAAATCAACCTTAGAAATAAATACTGTTTTCGATCCTTTACCCATACCTTGTTTGATAAAGAATGTTTGTGCTAATGGATCTACTCTTGTTGATACAACACGACTTGGTAGGTTTCTTGTTGTTGTACCTACATCTTCTAATCCAAACTCAGGAACACGAGTTGAAAGAGTTGATTTTTCTTGTGTCATGTTATAAGCGTGATAAGTAATTTCAGCAAAAGATGTTCCTGCAGATTCAATACTTGAATATTGGCTTGAGTCAGAAACCTTTAGTGTTCTGTCACCAACATAGAATGTACCTTCTGGAATACGGAAGATTGCTCTAAGTACACCGTTAGCATCTGTTTTAACAGCTGCGCCATAAGCACCTGCGTTACCAATATCACGTGCACCTGCCGCAGCAGATCCTGGTCTAACATGTACATTCACATCAACTGCATCAAAGAAGAAGTAGTGTTGTGTATTAGGACGTAAACCTGAGATGAATACTTTTACGTTTCTAGATCTCATGAATGGATTAAATTGTACGTTTGTTACAAAGTCTCCAACAGCATTTACTCCACCGTCATTTACAGACAATGCAGTTTGAATACCGGTTTCTGTTCTCGTGAACGTATCAGTTCTTGTTGCTGCTCCTCTGAAGAAGCCGAATAAACCACCGCCACCACCAGTTGTAGTTGAGCTAGCTAATGTTTCGGTTACTTGTCCAGTCCAGTTAACACCGGTGATTGGCATAAATTCTTGCATGTCTTGGAATACTGATGCGATATCTATTTCAACTGGTGTTGGGTTTTGTACAGTATCATGTGCCATATCATGGCTTGGTGATAATGCAGCAGCACCGTTATATTTCCAGAAGTTAGATACACAGTTTCTAAAGTTAGTTGCGTCGCTTTGACCAAGCAATTTAACATTAGAATCTCTTGAAAGAGAAGCAATTTCTGCATCATTCACGTTCGGGTAAATACTAGCACCAGTACTTGACTTATACTTTAAATCAATTGGGAATGTGTTTACTGATGGTGTCATAATCTTCTTATCGAAGTGAATAGCAGCAGAATAGTTAGGATCTTCTGTATTAGCAATTGCAGAGTTATTCATTGGATCTACAATGTAACCGTTTTTAAATCTTGTTAATCCATTTTCATCTAACACTGTTAAGTTTTGAGTGTCTTGCTCAAGCTGATTAAGCGAGATGTAATATTCTAAACCATCAATACGTCTTTCAATCTTTTCGATATCACGCATTGTATAGTTTTTAGTTCCTTTTTGTACAATTCTTACAGCGCAATCAAATCTACCAGATTCGGAAGCTTCTTTTGATGAGATAACTGGATAACCAGGAACTTGAATCTCACCAACGATAAGTACATCAGGACCTACTACCGGAGTAACAGGCTTTTCTGATTCTGTACCTTTAACAAGCGAAGACACACCATATGAATCAATAGTAAGTGCATCTATTCTTGCTAAGTAAAATTCGATGTCTGCGTTAATACTAGAATCAAGGGCAGGAACTAAATAACCTTTAGCTGATGGTGTGAATACTGGTGCAGTTCCTACAGAAGCTGTTACGACTCCAGCAGAGCTAGCAGACGTGTCAGTATAATCAACCGCTGGATCTTTATCAACATGCGGTCTAAAATCAAAAGCGTTTCTTAAATTAAATACGTTACCAGCTTGTGCTCTATAAGTTTGCAGCTGATGAGATCGTATTGTACCTGCTGCAGGTGTAGCTGTATCGTCAATTGGATAACTGTTAATTGAGAAGTAATAAGAACCTGTGCTTGTACTTACTTGAAATACTGCTAACTTAATTGTAATTTGACCAAGTGCTGGTGCTGGGCGACCAGGAATATGTTCCATGTATGAAATATCATAGAAGTGATCTTTTTGGTTTGTTTCAAGACTAAAGCTATCAGTATATCTTGTCATTGAAGCATCGTAAATATCTAAGATAGCATGTGCATCAGGGAATCCTAAGCTATATTGTGCAATAGATGGATTATAATTTACCTTTACATATACTTCTTTATATAATTTGTCGTGTGGTGCAGATAAAAGATTTTTTAATCTCTTGTTGTAATACAATGTACCAGATGATGCAGAGCTATCTGCTGGATCTAAATCAACAGTCATTTCTGTATCACCGTTTGCTTTACTAAATCCTGTAATACCAATTTTTGTGTTTGTCGAGTCAACGAATAACAAGTCGTTTTGATCGCATGCAAAGTCAGCATCTACACCTGAAGCAACTGTTACTTGGTTAGCTGAAACACCTGCGTTATTGTTATATGCACGTACCGGAATAATCTCATCGCCAACAGTTCTTGTAAATGCAGAACCACTATCGAAGATTAAAGGAGATGCTCTAAATTCTTTTACTCTTGAACCAGCTGCAATACCAATAATACCGCCAGCTCCAATAACTCGTGTTACACCTTCAAATACATTTGGTGCGGTCATTTTTACATTAAACAAATATAATCTGTTTTCTGTTAAGTTACGCGCAATTGCTGTACCGATATTATTACCACCAGCATTTTGTAGATTTACAGCAGAATAATCAAGGTCAATTGTACCACTGACATCTGTAACAGTTACGTAAGAACCGTAATTTACACCTACCGCTTGGTTAGGTTGGTTTGCTGTAGCTGAAACGTTATCAATAGTAAATCCTACTTTACCAGCATTCTCTACACGATAACCTTTAATGTATGCAGTACCACGACCAATTAAAGCTTTTAACTCATTATCACGTCTATCTAAATCAATTTTAAAATCTTTACTGATATAGTTACCGGATTCTTCATATGTTCTTTTTGCCATCGCTTCATTGATGGAGTTAAACTGTGTAACATCTCTTAATGTAACTGCGTTACCATCTTGATAACGAATTAATGTAAAGAAGTTGGAGTCAACATCAGCTTCAGCAGTTAATTTAGCTACGAGCTGTGGAACCATTTTAAGACGATCAGCACCAGGAGCATTTTCGTTTGTAGATCCGTTTGCATTATCATACAACGTGCTATCTTGTAGTGAACTAATAAGTTCTTCATTTACTGAGAAACCTACAGAAGTTTCGTCTGGTTGATTTGTATATTTAGAAACAATTAACGTTTGATCATCTGTAAATAGGAAATGACCTTTCTGAAAGATAACACCTGGAGTAGATTGAATACCAAAAGAGCTACCAACATGTGGTGAAAGTAACGTAACATTAATTTCAGCAACAGTTAATTCTGTTAAATCAGTTCTTAATGTTGAACCTTCGTATATGTATTTGTTAATTGTAAGTGATTCACCAGCAGAGAAAATAGATCTACCAGCAGTTTCTGTATTTAAGTAGTTAATAAAGAAAGTATTTAAATTAGGTGGTCTAGTTTCAAACCCACGAATAGCAGAGACAATAGATGCCTTAAGTCCTGTCGCACTTTCGATTTCATATCTAATACTAATTTGTTTAACTACACCGCCTTCAGTAAGAGTGCTCTCACCTCCGATGTAGTTCTCAATATCAAAACCAGTTTTGTCTACAAGCTTTACAAATTGCAAGCTGTTTAGTTCGGTAAAGTTACAACCTTTAATAATGCTACCTTCTTTGTAGACATTATCACCAAATTGTTCTAATTGGTTTTGAAGAATCGTTTGAAGTTGAGTCAGCTCTCTTGCTTGAACCGCATAAGCTGGTTTAAACAGAATTTTATAAAACTGTTTTTCAATGTCAAAGTCATCGAAATATGGGGCAATGTTTAAGTCTGTGTTAATAGGCATCTATTTTAGTTTCCTTAAAATTCTAAGACCAGCTTATATTCTTCTCTTGAGGTTTGGGTTCTTTCAAGGGGAACAAAATCCTCCATAAAGTATATTGTACCCGTTCTCTGAGTATATCTTGACTCGATTATATTATTAGCTACTGGTGTATTTATAGATAAATTTTGTCCAGTATCGTTAATTAGCGGTAATGTAGGATCTAACGGTAAGTCATTCCCAGCTTCGTTTTGATATGGACCCATGTAGCTCGTGATGAATACTGAGTTAGAGCTAGATTTAATCTCATGTACTCTGCCTTCAAAGGTCTTATTACCATTAATGTCTTCTTGTTTTACCAATGTATTTATAGCAACCTTACCGTAATCATCTGTGATGATCTCTATTCTGTTATCGAACACAATAGGCGATGCGGTGTTTGCTGTTTCTGGGTCTGGTGTAAATGTTGGATTCTTTAACACACCAACCGCTGAATAAGTATTTGATCTAGCAATTTCGTTATTATTTGCTTCAGTAATATAAGCATATAATAGTATATTGCGACAATGCATTTCATCAATTAAGTTAAAGTTATGACCACCAAATGGCGAAAGAATAGGTCTTAGTGTAGCTCTTAAATCAGTAGATTGTGGATCTGCTGGGTTAAAACTAATTGTAGGATCTACAACTTCTGCGATCATGTTGTTATAGTCATTACCTTGATTAATAACTTCTACGCCAACAATTCTTTCATTCTCAACAAGTGAAATTGCTTCAGCTCCTGTACCGTCACCAGTAAGTTTAATTGTAGGACCAATTCTAAAAGATGATGATGCAATAATACCATCACCGAGAGGGTTACCTATTACACGGATTTTAGCAGCGTCTGCTGCTGGTGTAGCAACATCATCCCAATCATACGTATCAATTACATATGCTTTTGATTGTTCTGTATTACGAATCGTAATGTAAATAGTCATGCCAGAATAAAAGTTTTTAGTTTCTGATAGGAAGCTATTTCGTATAAGCATAGTACCATCGTTACCTGGTGTACCTATAAGAATACCACTATCGACTGCCGGATAACCAGAGTTATCAAACGGGTTTTCGATAAAGATATCACTAAGTTTTGAACCAGCAATTGCAACGTTTGTATTTGCAACTTCATCAAATCTTTCTTCAACAGGGTTAATTACTGTAGTAGCAGGAAGAGGAATAAAGCCAATAGCATTATACGCTTCAAATTCTTGCTCTGTTAACACAAACATAAACTTCCAAACATATCCGTCTGGCATTCTGTATATTTGGTTTTCAGTCTCAACATTATAGTTTGGAGGTGAAACAGATGGTGCTTCATTATTATTTGAAAGACACTTATAAATTCTATAGTCGCCAGAGTTGTTATTTGTTGGACCAACTGCAGCATAGAATCTTGTGTTTTCTAGATCTATTTTATCATCATATTGTTGATAAACAAAATCTGCCTGCCAAGGATAATAGCGTACCATAAACTTTATATCTTCTGGAAAAATTCTTTTTCCGAATACAAGATTTTCTTTAAAGTTATTTTTACTATACGCAGAGTTAACAGCTTTAATAGTTGTTAACGTGTCTAAAGAAATTGAAGACACAGCGAAATAGAATTCGTTATTAAGAAAGTCATCTTGGACTAATCTTAATGTATCACTTTTTAGTTTTGTTGTTAATACTTCTGCCATTTCGCACCTTGAGCTTTTTTATTATTTATAAACAATTAGCCGCGTCTACGTATACGCGTTCTAGGATAAGTTGCACCAGATGTAGGTCTGGGTCTAAAGTTTTTAGTTGGAACGGTGTGTCCTGATTCTGCACGTTGATTAATCCAACGTAATATTTTGTTTGGAGCACCTTTTAAACTGTCTGAATCTGTTGGATCAGTTGTTCCGGTATCAGTCATTCCATCTATTTCTGCGTTATCAGTTATCCAAGCCTGAGCTTCAGCTTGAGTCATGTTTGGCCAAGCTTCTTTTAAAATAGCAAGTACACCAGCAACCTGTGGTCCAGACATACTTGTTCCCATATACTTAGCTAATTGATATGAACTATTTCTTGGATCATTAATACCACCTGTATGTACACTACTTTGAATAGCCTGACCCGCTGCATAAATGTCAACTTGATTTCCACAGTTTGAAAAGAATGCTTTATCTTGTGAAGAATTATTTGATAATGCACCTACATTAATATTTGGCGCATAGCCTGCAGCTGAGCCAGTACCACGATTTAAATACCATTGATAATTTATGCTTCCGTACACACAGCGATAAGTATTATTATAATCTTGATCTGTACTAATTACTGTTTTCCAATCCTCATTACCAGCAGAAGCAACAATAATAATGCCATCGTCAATAGCATCTTGCATATCAGCTTCTCGTGAATTAAAATAATTAGGAATGTCCATTTCTAAGTCTGCAGGAGCATTAAAGCCACGTGCTATTAATTCAGCTTGTGTTAAATTGCGTCCTGGATTAAAATCAACACCACGATAATTAACTCTTGTTACAAATTGAAATCCGTCTCGATTTGTGCGAACAGTTGAACCATAACTATTATTTGTAACAGTTGGGTTTCTTCTACCTGTAACCGGATTAATGGCTTTAGTATTGTGCCATTGCCTTACGTAGTCCCATATAAGAGTGCTGCTGAGGCTATTAGGATTTGACCCATATGGACTAATGTTGTATATATTAGCGTCTCTGGCCCATCCTTGCGTGTTACCAGCAACGGTTCCTGCACAGTGTGCACCATGATTGTTATCTAGTTCGTCTGCAGAATTCGTATATGAACCTGATCGATCATATGCATAAGTTCCATTAGAACCACCAGTAACAGCGCTTGTTAACGAAAACCAGTTAAATTGATTTACTCTAGAACCACCTGATCCGTCTGGATTAACTGCCATTTCTGGATGTGCAGGGTCAATATGACCATCAATAATAACAACATCTACATTCTTGCCAGATGCAGTAACTGTTAAACTATCTGTTGCTAATGTTGTGCCACCAACACCCCAGTTATTTCTATTAGTCGGTTCTGAGTGTCTTAATAAACCCCAGTTAATATCTGAAGCATCGGCAAAGTTGTTTTTATCAAACTCACCATTAGTTATTTTATACATTGGTTTAGTTGTAATGTCAACCAGTTCTTTTAGATCTACACCCCAAACTCTTGGATCAGCTTTAATTGTTTCTGCTTCTTCAACAGAAAGCATGTAATGTGTATTACGACTAATCGGTCTTTTATTTGCAACTTCAACGGCTCTATTTGGAATGTGCAGATCGCCGCCTGGAGTTTCCATATCATCATAGAAACCCTCTAGGTCTTCTCTATTGTGTAGAGTAACAATCCATTCTTCCATGTCTTAGGCCTCCAACTGCAGTATTTCTATAGCTACTGTAATTGCCGCAGTACTACCACTTCTGTTTCTTACTTTAACGGGTATGTTTGTTGTTGGTGTTGCTTCTAAATTATAACCAATTGCTCCTGGCGATATTAATACTTTTAATTGGCTGCTTGATGTAATAACTTCTGCAATAATACCAGCATCTGGAGCTGGATCAGATGTTTCTGCTCTTGAGTTGTCTGCTTGACGTGCAGCATTACTTGTATAAAGTGTTACCCAAGCTGCAGCACTTGTTGTAATTGAATATAACGCGTATCCTTTAAATCCAGTAATATCAATGTCTGTTGATACGTTATCGGCAATTGACGCTGTAGCAGCAGAAGGAGATGAACGACTTGCCATACCGCTACCGCCGCCGCCTCCACCAATATCTGCATTATTAGCAAGCTGCACCCATGCACCACTGTGAGCAAAATAAGCTGCACCTGTTCCATGAACGTGAGCAAACATACCGTGGTTTTCACTGGCATTTGGTAAATCGTTTACAGTAGCGTATACATTCTGGAATAATACTTCACCAGTAATTGCGATACCAGAATCTGTTGTTGTTAGTTTAGTTGCACCACCGTCTTTAAGTACGACAGCACCACCAGTTGCATCTATTTCTAAATCACTGGTTTGATAATTTTTGATTTGCATTTTCTTTGGCATATTAGTATCCTGACGCTGTTAAGAAGATTGGTACAGAGGTATATTTAATTTCGCCAACTACTCTAACAAATTCTTCTGTTGTTATTCCTGCATATGGAGATGTGACAGTTACCTCTAAGAATAAGTCATTACCAGATGTTCTCTCTGCAACTGTAACACTTTCATAAATCTCGTCAGATCCTACACCTGATTCTGATATATCAAATGTTCCACCCTCTACTCGTGAGAATAAAATCTTTTTAGTAGCATAATACTTTTCAGTACCACCGTTACAGATAAAAGTAAGAAGTATTTCGCCACCACTTGTATATCTATCTACTGCATGAGAATAAACCTTTTTAACCATCTTACCATTTACCAGATCGTTAGCAGGGACTGGAACTGCATCTGACATTGTAGATGAGATTGATTCAGTAACTACGAATGGAATAAATGTAGGATTGTTTTGATTTGCAGTACTAATCTTTCCTAGTTTTACTTCATCTACTAAATTGAGATTGGTAATTTGACTTAGACCTGCCGAAGCATCTACAAAGGTAAATCCTCCGTTTCCGTCTGTGGACAGCACTTGAGTTGCTGTACCGTCTGTAATACCAAAATCTAATATAGATGTTGGTGAGTTTGTGAGGTCTGCGTAAGCTCCGGAAAAAACGTCTGCATACAACTCGTCAAAGTTGCTTACGACTTTTATCATGGCATTTCTTATAGAATCGCCAGTTCCATCGTTTTCTTCTAGACCGTAATTAATTACTTGTTTAGCCATGATAGCTCCTGTTTATTTTATAGTTATTTATCTAAGAATTATCTGATGTAATGTTACCAGAGTCGACTGAATAAAGAACCGTGTCTGCTCGTACGGTTTGGTCGCCAACATCTTGGTTAGGACCAACAATGTCTGAACCACCTACGATATAATCATCTTTTACTCTTAATTGGAATTTGTGTGTTAAGTCTGGTCCTACTGCTTTGTTATAGATAAAGTTACCAAACATTTTAGTACCAGCAAGGTGCACAGTGTCTTTTAAAACTTTCTCGTATTTTTCTACAGCAACAGTAGATCTGATTTCATATGAGTATTCTTGATAAAAATCAGAGTCTTGTATTTTTCTTTTTGAATCGTAATACTCGAATATACCAGTATCTACGTTTGTTCTAAATCCATTGATATGCGATGTTTGACTTCCCCAGAAACCTGCAGTAATACCTTGAGAATCTGCACTCAAGATACCTTTAGCATGTTTCTTACCATCATCGTCTACGAGGAAACATTCTTCTCCATCAACATATGCAAAACCAGAATCTCGTATTTCTGCTTCAAGTATCTTACCTTGAGAGAATAATGTTCTATTCTTTACGATTGCACTTTCGCCGAATCTTTTAGATGTGTAATCTCTTTCTACAGCAAGTACGTCATAGGTAGAACCTTTATACGTAATAGAATCAGTACCTGAAGATGATTTGAATCCATAATAACTAAACGGTCTTACATAAAGTGCCTGTAAGTCATTATCGATTTTAGTAATAACACCGTTTGTATTAGTAGACCCTTGATAAATTGTATCGCCTGGCGAAAAGCCAGCATTAAAATCTGCAATTAAAAGAACTTGTTCGTATCTTTCAAAGGCGATCATTTGCTCGTCAAGAACTAAAGTAAATGTATCGTTAATATAATCTTCACCTGGATTAATATTTTCAAACGATTCAATTGTACCAATATCAAATGGTGTTAAATCAAATGCTTGATTCATCGGTGTTGCTAATGTAACAGGATTTGCACTTCCTGACATAAGTTCAGCAGCTGGTGGATTCGCGTTAAAGTTTGAAGAGTTTAATGGTACCAAAGTAAATGGATTAATAATGTCTGTGATTAAACTAATTGATTCGATATTAGTTAAAGCTTCTACTTTTGCATGTTCAATATTACCCGTATTTGCATATAACGGACCTGGCGCAGAATCATTTTTAGGTGCAACACCAAAGATCTCACCGGTTTCGGTTGCTGGATTATATTGTGTTAAAGTAATATTTGTAGTTCTATCTCTTGTAGAAATAGCTCTAGACATTGCAAACTCTTCACCTGGCTCCATTTTAATGCCAACGGTAGATGAGTTTTGACCAATAACAGTACCTTCATTACCAGCAGTATCTACTAATACTTCTAATACTTCAAATAGAGGCGGATCGTTATCTAAAATAACAACCTGATTAGAACTAAGGATTTTTGTATTTGGAATTGTATAACCAAATCCACCATCTAATAATTTATAATCTACTGTACCGGTAAATTCTTCAACGAGCTTAGTTACAATTGCTTTACCACCGGTGCCGAATGTTGATTTGATATTAAAAATATCACCAACGTTATTACCCGTAGTTGCAATATAATCTTCTGGATCAATTAAAATAGAAGATGCAGAACCATTTAATTTACCAAAGGCAATATCTTCACCACCAAAGCGAGCTAAAATATCGTCGTACTTAGTAAAGTTGCCCTTTACTTTAACAAGATAAACGATTGGTGTCAAGGTAGAATTTAGATAAACAAAATTAATTTTATCTACAATTGCAGTTGCTTTTGATATAGAACCAGTAATGTCTTTACTTAAAAGATCTGCATAAGTATATTCTATAGTTTTAGAACTGTTATAAAACGAGTTATGATTTTTATATAACTGAAGATAAGTACCTGTACGCCATTTAGAATCAGATGGCTTAAACATAAACTGTGACGGATATCTTACAATAATATCTTCTTCGTAAAACATTCTAAAGAATAAACGCAGACCGCTTTCGGTACCTTTTCTTCTATAAAGGTCCATAATATTACGGATCAAGAATCTTACAGTTGTATCATCTTCGATCGGTGGTAGATCTGACATATATTTCTTTTTAAAGAATATAATCATAGAGGAAAGAGTAGTACCCACATCTCTATATTCAAACATTCTTCTAGAGTTATATACACCCATCTTAGGATCTGTTTCTACAAACCTATAGTATTGTTCAACCATGTCAACAAGTTCAGGTCCATACTCTCTGAAATAAGCAGGGAACTGATTAGCAATTTTAAATGCTATATTTTTTTCAACTAATGTGACTTGGTTATCAGCCATTTACTTAACCTCTTTCATACCCACTGTTGTATCAAGATCTTTAATTAAAAAGATTCTTCCAGCCGGTGCTTTAATATCGTCTAATTTAGTAGTAACCATAATAGTAATACCTGAACCGTCTGCAAACCCACCAACCGAGAAATTAATTAAGTTAATCTCACCAGTTTTATAATTTACTTTACCAGCATTTGGAATAACAACTTTTGGATTTACTAAGTCTGAAGTTACAATTTGAATATTACCGTCACCATCGTCTTGGAAGAATGAATCTACGAAGTTATATTCGAACACACTACTTTTAACTGCAGGTTTATAATCAGCAAATCCATTAGCATCTTTAAATGGATATGGTTTAACTAATTCTGCATAAAACTTAAATGATGGTGATTGAGCAGTATTTAATGCTGGAGAATATCTTACGTAAGGACATACTGACAAACTGTTACTTTCAATAGAAGTATCAGCTGCATCAATTAATTTAGATAGTTTTGACAATCTTAATGTAACATTAAAGTTATCTAAGTTAGTCGAGTTATAAGTTGTAATTGCATTTCTTACAAGTGTTTCAATTTCGCCAGATGATCTCTTAGCTATCTTAGGATTGTAATTAACATCTACGTTTACACAACCGTACATAAATTCTGATTCAACAAATACTGGTTCAACAGCAATTGGACTCTTGTCTTTTAAGTAATCGATATATGTAGCTGATATTGTTTCTGATAATCCATCGCGACCTTCGCCAAGATAAACAGAAATAGCAACTCTACCAAACTGTGGAGGATCTAGTTCTTCACCACCATATGCTGCAATGGCTTTAATTTCTGGGAACTGAGATTGTAATAAGATTTCATAATCTTTAGATGTTACTGCTCTTTCTTGAATTTGTAAAGACTTAGGAGCAAAATAACGAATGCTTTCGAGTGTTTCTCTTTCAGCGCCACCTGCTGCTGGTGTTGTTGTGACTGTTACCTCTGATGCAGTGTCTGATGTAAGCTGAAGATTAAACGTTTTTGCACCATTTGATTCTGCACCAGATGTAATTCTATATCTTACACGGATATCTTCAAATGCTTGTGGTTGTAAACCAAATTTGTTATTACCAAAGTAAACAACATATCTACCATCGTAATATGGTTCTACATAGAATACTTTATCAAGAGGACCAACTCCAAAAATATCATTCTTTCTAATAAAGATGTTTTCATCGTCAGTTGCTTCAGCGTCAACAAACACTACGATTGAATCTGTATCAGCATTTTCATTTGATAAGATAACCCGTAGAACACCGTCGTCACCGATAAAGTAACCTTCTCTTTCAAAGGATGCTAGCATTTCGCCTTCAAATATTTCAATGTCTGCACATGTAAATGTACCTGGCGCGATCTTACGAGCAATATGTGCTTTATCTGTAACATAGTTATATCGTACACCTTGGAATTCTGTTGTAAATGTAGAATACGCAGGAATAGTAATTGTTTGACCTAGTACCGTGGCGTCTGTAATTGTAGTTGTAACAACCGCTCTTGCAGATGAGCGAGAACGTGGTAAGTAGTTTAACTCTTTTGCATGTGACATAACTGAGTTCTTTAAGACAGCCGAATCTAAGAACATCTCGTTGATTGCCATATTGGTATAGAAATTATTTTGAAAGGTATTATATGAGAGTACATCTAAAAAGACGCTCATGTTTGAACCTTCAAAGTTGTAGTCTTTGAATTGAGTTTGATTTCTCAAATAATCTTTAAATTGAGATTTAATTGTTTCAAAATCTAATTCTGAAATGTCTAACTTGGCCATTTACCTAGTCCTCTCTAAAAATACATCAAGCGATATCGGCTGCTCTACGTTCCTGATGTAAAAAGTAATACTTATGTTAACAGCGTTGTCGTCTATATTAGAACTTGCTGTGACGTCCTGAAGCTCTGCTCTAGGTTCGTATAAATTAATTGTTGATCTTACATTTTCTTCTATCAACTTTAAAGTTGCAGGAGTAAGATTTTCAAATATCATTGCATATATGTTGCCACCTAGTTTAGGCTGCATTAGTCTTTCACCACGATCAGTGAGGATTAAATTTTTAATCGACTCTTTAACTGAATCTTCATCTTTAAATAATGTTAAATCACCCGACAGCGGGCTTATCTCAAGATCCTTCTTGAAATCAGAATATATTGATATTTTTTTACTACTCGTTGTAAGTAATCTAGCTACCATTATCTTTTATCCCATGTTCGTGCTGGTCCCATATCGCAATGGAAGAAGGAATTGTAAAATCCAAAACCTCTAAATCCAAAACTACGAGCCAGATCTTGAAAAGTATCAAGTTTTCTGCCTCTATTTCTAAACCCATTCCATGTTAAATCTGCTGCCTTACCGCTTAAGTGCTGAGACGAAGTTGCACCATCTACGCGCTCATTATAAACCGGATTTCTATAACCACTGTTTAGAATAATAGGACCACTAAAGACGCCTTCTTCTACTGCGGCCTTTTGCAATCTCATTATAGCAATTCTGATATCAGGTGTCAATTTAGTCCAGCCTTCATGTTTATTCTGCATACGGATTGTCCACCCACCTTGTATACGTATTAGCGGATGTCTATTATCTTTAATATCTTCCCAAGATGGTACACCTGCAATTTCCTCAACAGTTGGAGGAATCATATTTCTATTTGTTGGTCGAGCACCATCGGGTGCGTTTGGAGGAAGTCCTGACCATACGCGCCTAGCATTATTTATTAATTCTTGGCGGCCCTCTTCTGTAGCTCTTATGCCACCAGCCCTAATTGCTTCGCCAGTTACTCTATTACTTGCATTTGAAAGAGTGTTAAACACTTCATCATATCTATTAGCAAAATCGTTTAAAGGATCTTTAAGCTTTTTAAATACTCCTTCTATACCAGCAGCCATACCGCATAAGCGAGAAATTAACATAAAGATTTCTTCTATTGATGGGTTTTCAAATAATCCAACCGCATAATTAATAATACTTTGAATCTTCTCTTTAATTAATTCTGCATTCTCTTCTCCACAAACGCTTGATAAAGCAGATTTCTTTTCTTCGCCATCTTTTGCAGCCTGAACTTGTGCAGGAGATGGGTTAGGAATGTTTGTTCCAATAATAGCAGATACATCAAAGTTAGAAATTGACTGACAAACTTTTAAGATTGCAGCCTTTACCATTTCACTAATCTTTTCTTTGATTGCTTCGATAATTGCTTTTACTTTAATAGCTTCAAATGCAGCAAGAATTTCATTCTTAATGTTTTTAATCTTCTTTAAAAAAGTAAATACATCTTGAATAAATCCGTCAATTTTGTTAAGAATATCAAAGAAAGAATTAATAGCTCCAAATATATTATTAAACAATCCACAAAAACCACCTAAAATACTATCAGAAAAATCACCGTTGTAATATGAATTAAGTTCATCTAAAAACCTAGAGCCTTTAGCATTACCTGATTTAATTGCTGTAGCAGGTGTATAGTTACTGTTCTCCATAAATGAAGCCCACTCTAATGCAGTAATAGGACCTTGTTGTAATCTTGCATCTAATACTTTATAATCAGGGAGTTGTTCTTTAACATATTCCCTATTCATAAAGTCATTATTAATTTGAGCAACTGATTCATAAAAATCAGGATATCTGTTTACCATGTTTTTCAAAGGGTTGTTATTTCTAACATCTTCTACAATACTATCTGTAAATTTCTTTTCAAACAACTCTACTTGAGCCAAAGTATATTCGCCATTGCCATTATCCAATGGACCTGGCGCAACTTTATTTCTTTCATATATCGGTGTTAAACAACTAGCGCAAAGACCTTTTCCTGGTTGACATGTACAAGCCATTATTGAGCACCTCCTGTAGTTATAGTTGGATCGCCTGGTAGAGCAGTAGCAATATCATTTGCATTTTTAACTGCGTCAATTGCATCTAAGAATGCTTGAACAGTCGTAAGCGCTCTATTGCCTGCACTATCCCCTGCATATTTACTTCTACCAGCATTTTCACCTGATACAAGCGGTAATGAAGCCCATTCGCTTGCAAGGTTATTACCAAATTGTTCTCTTGTAATATCACCGTTTAGGAATCGTGTTAAGCCTCTTCCTTCAAGTAATACTGTGGCCATTTTATCTTGGTTAATTGGACTAAATAAATCTCCAGCTGATAATCCTGCTCTAACATATAGAGGTCTGCCTGGACCAGTTGTTAAATCGTTATTATATCCACGTAAGGTATCTTCCATAATTTGATATCTACCAGAAGCTTCTGAGTTTTGAGTTGCGTCAATAGATTCTTGCCAATCTAATACTTCTTGTATAGTCATTTCAGTAAGAGGTCTTGTAGGATAACGTGATTGTGATACTAAACCAGATATATCGTCATAGCCATCTGATTCTTTATTTCCAATAAAGTCAAGTAATGGTGTAACCGCACCTTGTGTTGCCGCAGAAATATCACCAAGTACCGTAGGAGTTGATTGACCAGTACCTTCGCCACCATGATCTCTAGCTGCATAACCAGACCCGCCAAGTGAGCCTTCATCTTCTGGTGGTAGAATAGATGTAGATTTAGTAACAGGCTCTGGTGCTACGACTGTCGCTGCGTACCAAGCAATTTCTGGAGTCTGAGATCCAGGTACAAACGGTAGTTGACCAATAGGTGGTACTGCAACTCGTACAGTAGCTGCTGTTGCTATAGTACTTGCGATATTAGGTCTAGCTAATCCACCACCTAAGTTAACAAATGTATCTATATTAACGATAGGTGATTTAATATTTGTTTGAGTTCCACCACCAATCGCGACGTCGATAGTAGCGCCAAGTTCAAGAGTTGCACCTGCAGATATAGCAGCAACACCTGCAGCTTTTACACCCCAAGTAGTTGATAGCTGATTAATAGCAATCGCAGATAAATTCATTTCAGCAACTGATTGAATATTTACCTGTGTAAGACCTCTTAATCCTAATTTATCTGTAGCATCCACCAGAATCTTTTCTGCTTTAACTGATATACCACCATAAACAGGAAGTGATCCTAGTCTAGGGTTGGCTAAACTACCAGCTGATAACTGTAATTCTTTACCGGCGTTAATGGCGAGTGTACCAGAAGCTGCATTTACTTTAACATCTCCACCACCTCTAATTTGAACTTGCTCACCACCTTGAATTGTAGATTGACCACCTACTGATAAATGATGGTTGCCGTGAACTAGTGTTTGTAAATCGCCTTCGATTTCTTCTACTTTATTTCCTCGTACGTATACATAGCTATTACCCATAATTGTAACAGTACTCATACCGCCTACAACCACATGTTGTTTTCTATCCATTACGTCATACTGATCACCAGTAGTTTTATTTGTAGTAGTACCACGAGAATCAATTTCGATAAATGATCCTGATTTATGTCTTATTGTAATACGCTCTTCGTTAGGTGTATCATCTAATTCAATACTATGGTGAGCTGTTTCAATTATTCTATTGTGTGGATATTCCGTATTGTAAGATGCAGTAGGTTGGTTCCATGTTTCATCTGAACCACCAATTTTAACTCCAATAGCTCTTCCCATTTCTTGAGTAAGTACTGCAGTTTCTTGTATGTATTCACCACGCATTAATCTTGATTGTTGTGGTTGCATTACATCTTCTGGTTTAGAACCATGCGCTAATTCGTTAGCTTGTTCAAATGGTACAGCACCCCAGCCATTCTTTTCAGGATCGATAACTGTGGCATATTGAGTTGGAATTAATCCCATAACCATAGGCTCTTGCGCATCTCTTCCATCGAGGAACATTCCCATTACAAAGCTGTTTACTTTTGGTAAACTATTTGGGTTATAATCACCTTGAAGACAAATGGCCCAAGGCAAATCATCAGAAGGAACTTGCTTATTTGTACCATGCACACCAAATGCACGTACTTGCACACGACCTTCTCTGCGTGGATCTACGTTGTTTTCAATCACACCAATAAAAAATAAAGGATCTTTAATCCCTACACCTTGCTCCATTATCGAGCGCCTCCATTATTTAAATCTAGTACCGTCTGTGGAATATCTCTTGATTCAGTCGGTCTGGTTGCAGTGTCCCAATCAAATTTGACTAGTTTAAGCAACGTAGTTAATGTTCCACCTTCGTCAACGTCATAGACAGCTGACTGCACCAAATATCTACCAGATAAACTATTATTTTTTTCTGTTGCATCTGTTGAGTTTAAAGCTTTCATATCAAGATTAGCCATCTCGCCTGGAGTAATATCTAATCTACCTTTTAATGATACTGCTAAAGAAGTATTATTTAAATGATGATAATATGAGATTCTGTTATGAGCTATTTCTGCTAGATGTCTATCTACATTTAAGTTACTTGGAATATCGCCTGGTCTTGAATAGTTTCTAAACACCATAAGCTTCTTTGCATTCTCATCAGTAAATGCATCTGTTCTAAACTGTTCTGTATGTGGATTACTTTCAGGATTTCTTTGTGCACCAGTCATATCAATATATCTAGAATTGTCGAAATTAAATTTACTTACTGTCATATCTCTACGCATTAAATTTACTTCGATTACATCATTTCTATAAGACCCAACTGCTACATCCATCGCAGAATCGATACCTTTTGAAAGAATTGATATTTCTTCTACTCTTTCAATGGCAGCATCTTGGTTTGTACCATCGTTTGGTACGTCTGGAGCATAAAATAAGTTATGAACAATCTCAGGATCTTTAATAAAATATTCGTCAGTACAAAAATAAAAGTTTTTAAATGTTTCAAAGAATCTAAAAGTTTGTGATGGTGTATCAGGATTATATGCACGACCTGCAATAAAATACATAGCTTCTGTAGGTGTTAAATCTGGAATAACAAACCTTGATAATCCAACCGTTGGTGTAATAAAGAAGTTTCTTTGTTCTTCTTGATCTTGTAATTCAAACCGGCCCGTAAGATAAGGTAGAAGGCTACCTCTCTCTGTGTCAAATCTAGGAGTATCCTCAATGGGATTAAAATAGTTATTAAATATCTCTCTTGCAGCTCTATTAATAGACGTTCTAAATGGTGCAGTAATCCTTTTAAGAGATGCAACAAAAGAAACATCTGATATAAAATTAATAGTATACGAAATAGAATTAGAGTTGGGCGCTGGTGCCATATCAGAAATTTTGTATATACGAGTTTTTAATTTAATTGTTGTACCTAAATCAAATGCTTTGATATGTAGCTCTAACTTCTCTTCACCTCTTAGAGGAAAAGATTCTAATATACCTTGAGTATCAAGACAGAAAGCTGAGCCTTTATAAGCAACTGATGTCATAGATTGAGATAATTTAAACTTACCTATAAAGTTACCAGACACATCTAAGCGCTGGCTATCATCGTGTGATGTGATAATAGCTTTTATAATTTCACATCTTGACGGATTAAATTCTTCGCTCATCAGCCTTGTCTAATCTTTCGAGAAAAGTCTGTTTCAATAGTAGGTAAGAAACCTCTATCAATCAAGAATATTTCTTTTTTGTTTTCATTCTCGTATAGCTCTTGATCGAATATTTTCCATTCTTTCCATTCGTCAGGAATAATACGTTTAATAATAATCTTACGACCTTGTTCTGTACGTAGGATTACTCGATCTTCTTTGCGTAAATAGATTGTCTGAAAAGATTCGGGTGCTAACTTAATAATATCAACAGCCATGCTTATACCTCTCTATAATAATAGATGATGTTATCACCATTATCTTCTCTAGTCCAGTCAACAATATCTTCGCCAACTCGTCCAGATACTTCACCATATTTCTCAATTAAATAAGCATTAAATTCTGCTTCTGCCATCGGCCATTGATGATACGGATCTAAAATATTATTTGCCATATAAACTAACCATGTGTAGTCAGTAGACCCATAGTAATATTCTGCAATTGTTTCAGGTTTTTCACCCTCTTTAACAGTAAAAGGTAGATACAGCGTAGGATTAGCTGCAACAATTTGTGTAAAGTTTGTACGACGAGTAATATCTTTTACTTTATAACCCTCGTAATTAATTGTTGGAAAGCTTTCAAAATACTTCATTATTGTGGTCCTTTAACTTCCGGATCCCCAGTAGCCGGTGTTACTGTATTTCGGGATGTTACCGCTTCTTGGAATCTATTTAAATCTACGCCAGTTAGTCTTGTTTCTGGTTCGCTTTCTTCGCCATAATCTTCGGCAGTTTGCATAGATAGCTCTTGTAGAGATAAACTAATTTGTACACCAGCAGGTTTACCACCTTTCATAATTGCAACTTGACCAGCTGCACCATAATCTACAGACATGTTTGTGGCCATTGCTGGCTTAAATTTTGTAAATGCATTTTGATCTACACCAATTAAATAACATTTAACAATGTGCGGGAATTTTAAGAATGCTCTCTCAAAACTCAAACCAGCACCATTATCTCCAATTGCAAAATCTTTAGTAGTTGGTAGAACAGATCTTTTCATAATGTTTACAATTCTTTTAATTTGATCTGAATCAGCGTTATTACTTGGATATAGATCCCAATTAAACTGGTGAGATCTTAATCCAACACCTTCGAATGCTAATGTTTCTTTTGGGTTTAATACTTGGCCTGTAGCTAAATTTAATGATTGACCAAACTCTCCTAATACAGGTGCTGCTTTTTGCAATAAGTAACGAGTAACACCCATAACGTCATCGATACCGTATGATGCTAATGTAGATTTAAACGCGTCTAAATTACCACCACCACTCATTACACCACCAAGTGCTGTAGATAAATCTGCGCCTAATTGTTGTAATCCTCCAGCAACACCGCCTAGGGCCCCACCGGATGTAGCGTTTAAACTGTCTAAGCCATTCATTAATTTTTCAGCTATCGGATCTCTGCTAAACCCATTTAAACTGATGTCTGTTGAATCTACTAACTGTTTCGGGAATGGCAATTCTATTGCTCTTTGGCTTCTTAATTCAATTCCAGATGATCTGCCTCTGCGACCTGTGGACGCATTAAGTAATCCTTTAACGTATTCTTGTGCGCCACCTTGGTTGTATCCTGTCGAATAACTAAACTCTTCAAAAACAATAAGCATAGTATGCGGGAATGGCTTATCCGGAAAGCGGTAAACGCCGGGACCTGCAGCTGATGCCCGTTCTTTTTCTCTTCTGAATATTTCCGGCCTATTGCTTGCCATTTGTACGGTACCTTTTGTTTATAAATAATTTATTAATATTCTTATTTATAACAGATTATGAGGTGACAGTTGGCGTATAGTGGCAGATTTAGACCTAAGAACCCACAAAAGTACAAGGGAGACCCAACTAAGATAATATATAGATCATCGTGGGAGCTAAGATTCTTTAGTACTTGTGATAGGCATCCCGATGTAATCTGGTGGCAAAGCGAAGAAGTGGTAGTACCTTATGTTTCTCCTATTGATGGACGTAGACATAGATACTTTCCAGACGTAATAACACATATTAAAACGAGTAACGGACAAACAAAAACAATTATGATTGAAATTAAACCTAAGAACCAAACAAAACCGCCGGATCGTTCTAAAATGAATACGGCAAAAGGGCGAGTGTCTAGAAGATACTTGAACGAGGTTAAAACTTATGGTATTAATGAAGCAAAGTGGAAAGCAGCTAAAATGTATTGTGCACAACGCGGCTGGGAATTTCAAATCTATACAGAAGATACGTTGGGAATCAAATAATGGCATCAGTATTTAACGACATATTGCTTAAAGGCATACGAGATGGTCAAGCACCAGGAAGAACTGCTGCTGCTAGGGATTGGTATCGTCAACAAGCTAAGGATATTACTAGGACACAACGTAATAGAACTAAAGCTCCTCAATTAATACGAGAACTTAGATCAGATAAAGATCGGAAACAAGATGCAAGGTTTATAATGGGAAATATGTATTTACTTACATATGATCCAAAACATAAAGCTACATTACCATATTATGATATGTTTCCGCTCATTTTTCCAATAAATAAAGCAAAGGGTGGATTCCTTGGTTTAAACTTGCATTATTTACCACCAATTTTAAGAGCTAAATTAATGGATCAGTTATATACTGTACTAACAAATAAAAGGTTTGACGAGACGACTAGAATTTCTGCATCATATAAGTTATTAAGCGGGGCTGCTAAATTTAAAGAATTTCAGCCATGTATAAAACATTATTTGAATGCACACGTAAGAACTAAACCAGCATATATCAATCCATCAGAATGGGATATTGCTTTATTCTTACCAACTCAGAAATTCGTTGGCGCCACAGCAAATCAAGTGTACGCAGATTCTAGAAAGATTGTAAGAGGAAAATAAGTTGGCATTTCGAATAAACGAATTTAAATCACAGATGGATTACTTTGGCGGTTTAGCCAGAGGATCTCTATTCTCTGTGCAGATTATGCCTCCAAAGGGTGTCTCTTCTAGAGCAAACTCTCGTGACATGGTGTTCTTCTGTAAGAACGCAGCCATTCCTGGATTTTCTATAAATGCTACACAGGTAGATCAAGTAGGTCAGTTTCGTAAGTTGATGCCTCAATCAATTAACATCGAACCTGTACAAGCAATCTTTATGTTAGATTCAGACCATCAGGTCCTTCGTTTCTTCCATACATGGATGCAATCAATTGTAAACTATGGAACTAAAGCTGGTGATTTTGCAGAAGTAGACGGCAAACTTCCATTTGAAGTTGGATACAAAGATGAATATGCGTGTAGAATTGTTATACGCCAATATTCTACTAACTACCAAAAGACTGGTCAATATTATGAAGTAATATTAGATAACGCATTCCCGCTAATGATTGGTGATGTTGACCTAGCTTGGGAAAATAACGATTCTTATTCAGTACTACCTATATCATTTCAATATGATCGTATTGAAGTATCGGGAGAACAAATTGGTTCACCTACAGCCCGCTTTGGCAGAGGCAATGGTGTACTAGATCTGTTTAATGCAGTTGGATCATTCGGTCAGTTAATTGGCCAGAATTTTGTACCAGACAGCGTGCAACAGGCAGTTGACAAATATACACGTGTACGGAATGCATTTGATAGAATTTAAAATGAACTTGGAGAAATAAATTATGGCACTACCTAAAATTGACTTACCTATCTTTGAA
>OBMK010000969.1_pt1 | contig 25651 bp, 36 predicted proteins | sample 1539081 | NCBI WGS metagenome assembly OBMK01 (sample SAMEA3355528, study PRJEB22509) | marine metagenome | biome: marine; feature: river plume; material: water | place: USA | collected 2010-08-07 | depth 0.5 m | reverse complement strand
TGAAGACCGTGCTGTAGTGAGCTTGGCTATACGCACATTCCAAGACCAATATGCAAACAACAGAAATATGCTAAAATTAAAATTAGAATCACTATTGGAGACAGTATAATGAGTAAATATGATGAAATAAGTGATTTAATTAATCAATGTCTAAAAATGGGTAATCAGAAGTATGGATATAATACGCAAATGAATGACAACTTCAGAGGTGATTTAGAATCTTTGGAAAGGGCGTATAGCAAAAACCTAACTAAATGGAAAACAGAACTATTAAATGTATTAGAGGAGACAGTATAATGAATATAACATATGACAAAGAACTATTCAATATATGGAGTGCAAAAGCTATGAGACTTGGCACAACTGTCGGTGAATTTACAGTTGATGGCATTGATTTTGTTAGCGAACACGAAGTAGAATATGCTAATGGATCATACTGGAGCACACTTACTGTATGTGCAGATGGCCGAGAGATTTACATAGAAGAAGATGAGATCGAAGAATGTGATGCAAAGGAGTATATATAATGTTTGGTAAACGCATAGCAGATTTAGAAGCAGTTGCATTAACAATGTATACACTTAGGCACACATATCCAGAATACGATGAGTATATAACCAGCTTTCCAGAAGGAAAAGACTTTATAATTGATGTAGCTGAAGCTTGTTTACTGGAAAATCATACCAAAAGTCAGTACCGGCGTGCATTAAAAAAGTTCTTGCCTACAGCAAAGATAGAACTAGACAGCAGACGAGCCAAATGGGGTATTTAACAAAAATGATAAATAAACACACAGGAGGACATATATTATGATCACAGTAAGCTATAAAGACGGAGTGTGGAAACATGTAGTTAACTTTAACACAGTTGATGAAGCACACGCATATGCAAAAAGCGAAGGTTATACTAGTTATAAACTAACCAAAGGTGATAGACCAATGGGAGTATACACCAATCTAGCAGATGATATACTAGGCGCACCATCAATCCCACAACCCGATCAAGGACTATCAACACCAGATAGCATTGTATACGAAACACCAATCACTGACGAACCCCAAGAATCAGGTGAAGATGAATTCTTAGAACGAGTGGTGGAACTAGAAGATGAACCAGAAGTAGAACCACCAGCAGACGACGAAGAGAGTCTGCCAGGACTATACGAGGAGTTACCAGATGAAGAATCTCCTTAACAAGCTATATCGCACGACAGAAAAGACTTTTATTGCAATAGGCAGTTTAGTTTTATTCGTTTGGGCATTCTTAAAGTTACCGTTTGTTGCAATATGGAAACAGCGTAAGAAAAACAAATAAATACTATTACCAAAAAACGGTTTAGTTGAACCTTGTTATAATTGGATTTGCAGAGATGCAATTGGTTATAAGAGTTTATAACCATTAAAACCCACAGTAGACTTTTATGCTAAGAGTTATCTACTGTGGGTTTTTCTATGACTAGACGCTCATATACGCTGTTATAAGCACGATCTCTACACAGTGCAACACTAACCATTCTGCCGGTTATTCTTACAAAAAAGCTAAATACTAACGCCAGCTAAACAGTGGGGGTTCTGTTTAGAAGTGGTAGCCCTAGCTCGTTACAATTCCTTGTTTGGCTAGGGCTTTTTCTTATGGTCTTAAAACAGATAAATAAAAGAGTAAAGCAACAATTATAAAACAAGGAAACCCAAATTATGCAAGATTTAGACAAATTGATCAAAAGCCTAACAACCCTCGCTAACTTAACAATACTATACCTTACGATTACTTGGGGATATGCTGGGTTAGAGTTTATACTGAGGAGTTTATTACAATAATGGCAGCCACATACAATATAACAATTAACCAACACGCAGACTTCCGCAGAGCGTTTCAGGTTAAAGAAAACGATGTAGTATTAAATATTACAGGTTATTCATTCAGCGGAAGATTAAAAGAGAACTATAACCACAGCGGACACACAGACTTCACCACACAGATTGAAGATGCAAGTGCCGGAACATTCAGTGTTGCACTAACAGATGCTGTCACAGGCGCTATGGATCCTGGAACATGGGTTTATGATATCGTTATGACAACTGATGCAGGTGTTAAGACTAGACTAATACAAGGCAACGCATTCCTTAAACAAGGAGTTACGCCATGACCGTATATACAACATTACCAACAGACGATCTTAACCTAGCTGTCACAGTAGTAGATGATCCAGATTTAGTTGTATTAAACATTAACCCTGCTGCCGTATCAGGTGGTGGAGGTGGTGGTTCAGGAACTGTAACTCAAGTATCTACTGGTACTGGCTTAACAGGCGGACCTATTACAACAACTGGAACAATAGCTATTGATACAAGTAGTGACATAACCTTTAACAGTGTCACCGCAGACTTCTTTGGAGTTCAACACTTTACAGCCAAAGCTAGAGAAACTATCACTGCCGGACAACCTGTTTACATCAGCGGACATTCAGGAAACACACCAGAAGTTATGGTAGCTGACTTTGATGATCCAGCTAAGATGCCAGCGTTTGGTATTGCAAGTGCAGACATAGCCAACAACAACAATGGTTCAATATCAACCTTTGGTGATCTAAAGAATGTAGACACAACAGGAACTAACGAAGGTGAGACTTGGGCTGTAGGTGATGAGCTATTTGTTAACAACAACAAACTCACAAACACACGCCCAACAGGTAGTTCAGAAGAAGTGCAGAAGATTGCAAAGATTATCCGTGTGCATGCCAACAATGGTCAATTGTTTCTTATGGGTGCAGGTAGATCAAATGATGTTCCAAACCTTGCCACTTCTAATGTATTCATTGGCAATGGCAGTGGAGTGGAAAAGCGTCAATTAACTTATACAGATATATTAAACACACCAGCTGGCACAACAATCAATAACAATGCCAACAACAGAGTTATAACAGGATCAGACATTGCAGATACACTAGAAGGTGAAGCCAACTTCACTTGGGATGGTACCAATGGTTTAATGAGCGGCACCAGTAGTGATTATGACAGTCCAATATTACATCTTAAAACAGATACATCAGGCTATAACAAAACACAACTGTTGTTCGAAGACGACAATGGTAAAGCGTTTGCACAAGTTGGTCAAGTAACCAATAACCAATATCAATGGAACATTACACTAGACCCAGACAACACACACGGTAGAAGTGGTGTTACAACATATGCAGGTGATTACTTCGTTAGCTTCGAAAAGAACTATTCAACTCAAAGTGCAATCCGTATGGATATGAATGTATATGGAGCTAACGATGGATTCCATATCAAAGTAAGAGATGACTTTAATTCAGGTGGTGGCAATCAATATGGACACAAGCCTTTAGTAGTTGATGCAAGTGAGATTATATTTAAGAACAGCAACGGTGATGAATACGCATTCCCTAATGCTGATGGAACAAACGGACAAGCTATCACAACAGATGGTGCAGGTAACTTAACCTTTACAACTGTATCAGGTGGTGGAGGTAGTTCAACACTGGGTGGATTAAGTGATGTTGACATTCAGAATGTTCAGAACAATGATCTGCTTATGTATAATTCAACAGCAAGTGAATGGCAGAACACTAACCTAGGACTTACAGTTACACCAACAATAACTGGGGCTTCAGATATAACATCATTAGCAGAATATACAATTACTGTAACAAATCATAATATATATCAAGATGTTGCATACTTCGTAGAAGTTTACACAGGCTCTACTAGAGTTGTAGAGAATGCCGATGTTACTAAAGTAGATGGAGTGTTGACCTTTACAGCACCAGCGGGAGTAGGGTCACATCAGATAAGATTAAAAGCACAAGACTTCGGTGACTTACAATCAGAACAAACAACCCTAGGTTTTACAACCACAGCATTCGGTGGAACATTCCGGTACTGGAAACTAACAGGCGTAACTTGTCAGCAACCCAACTGGTGGATGTTGGCCAACATGAGATTGTTCGATGCAACTAGTCAAGGTGGCAACGCTTACCCAGCCAACATGACAAGTGATACAGCACCCACACCTTATGTAACAGATACCAACAATGTTTACAACGCCTCTTACCCAGCCTGGAAAGCATTCGATTCAAATACAGTAAACACCTTTTATTGGGCTATTGGCTCAAGCAACGGACCAGCAGATTGGCTAACAGTTGATTTAGGTAGTGCAGTAGATATTAAGAGTATGACTATTACAGCAGGTAACAATGCCCAATATGCACCAACAGGCTTCGAATTATATGCTAGTGCCACAGGAGTATTTGGTGGTGAGGAAACACTGGTGTATACCGCAACTGGATTACCAGGTGTGGGTGGCCAAGTAACAAACATAGCGTAGGAGAATAAGATGAGTCTAAAAACACAATGTCAAGATGCAATATATAATTATGTAGACGAACAAACACAAAGAAATGCAGCCTTAACAGGTGAGCACAAAGAATATGTGTTGCTGGTTTTACAATTATTGCGTGATGAATATCATTATCAAGTAGAATCAGGTGCCACAGAGTTTCTGGTTCCAGACAGCATAAATTTAATATTAACAGATGAGTGTCCCTACTAATGGGCACAATAAAATTAAAAAGAGGCAGTGGCACACCACCTAACAGTAGCCTAGCACAATATGAAGTTGCAATGGATGTTGCAGATAAAACAGTCTATACAAGCACTGATGGTACTGACGCAGTTATACTTGCAGACTCCACAGAACAATGGCTAGCAAACAATACAGTAAGCGATTTATCTACAGAAGGGTTGTTTAACGAAACATCAACCTATGCACACATTGTCAGTTCAACTAGAATAAACAACACTCTCCCAACTCAGCTAACAGCTATGGAAATAACCAGAGACTTAGGCAGTGATGGAGCTGTAGCTGGTTATGAAGAAAGATGTGCAAGTCTAGACTTCCGTATCAAAAGTGATGCAACCAATACCAACAACGCTCCACAAAATCTTTATGCTGGTGGCTTTATGGGTGGCAGTGGAAGCAATGACGCTAGTCTGCAACACTGGATAGCTGGCTTTACATATGATGCAAGTAACCCATCAACCAAATACACAATATTCGAAGGCACTAAAAATTCTATGGAAATCAATCCCAGAATTCGAGCCAAAGATGGAGCAGACATAGAAGATCCAGATGCAGAACTAAATGATGCAGTTGTAAACATTAAAGTAGATCAAAGTGGATACAACAGAGCACATATAATGTGTGAAGATTCAAATGCCAAAGCATTCAGTATAATTGGTGAATCAGATGATGTTAACCAAAACAGAGACAAGTTTATTGTTACACTAGATCCAGATAACATACACAGTCCAAACAATGTTACAACCTATGCTGGTGATTATGGTGTATACTATCTTAAAGAATATGGAAACATAAACAACCCTGCTATAGAAATGAATGTGTTTGGTGCCAAAGATGCTTTCAAACTAAGAGTATTCGATGACTTCAATGGTGGTACTGATTCTTATGATTACAGGCCAATGGAAATATATGCCGAACAATTGTCAGTAAAGGCCAGAGATGGATATAGCTCTGCTGTAGAAGTATTAAGAATAGATCAAACTGATGCAAAGTTCGAAGTGCCAATAATGCCACCCTTACTAACATCAACACAAAGAAATGCCCTAAGTGCAGCAGAAGGTATGATAATTTACAACACAGATGATACTAGAGTAGAATATTATGACGGCAGTGATTGGCGTTACATATCTGGCACAGTGGTATAACAAAGGAGCTCTACCATGAGTAAAAATGAGGAACATACTGAGGACACACAGGAAAAAGTCAAAGGAAGACCACCTATTAAAATAGATAAAGAAGTATTACGCAACTTATTAGAAATACAATGCACAGTCAAAGAAATAGCTTATGTTTTGGGCGTGAGTGTGGATACATTAAATAGGAACTATAAGGATGTTATCAACGAAGGCAAAAGCCAAGGTAAGATAGCATTGCGTAGAGCACAATGGCGAAACGCTGTCGAGAAGAACAATGTTACTATGCAGATTTGGCTTGGAAAACAGTGTTTAGGACAAATGGATACGCCATTGGATGAAGAAGCAGGGCAGATACTGCCTTGGACAGACTAAACTAAAAAGGAATGCACAAATGAGCAAAGCAGATCACAAGTGGGCAGAAGTCACAGAACAAAACGCAAAAGATATTGTAGATATTAAACATTCAATAGATACAATTAAAGACAACCACTTGAGGCACTTGGAAGCTGATATGTGCAAGCAAACCAAAGCAATAGAAAAGATTGATAATAGGATATGGTGGGTATTAGGCCTGCTTGTAGTATCAACTGTGATAGGAATGGTAAAAGGAGGACTGTAAAATGGCCAAGAAGAAAAAAGGCAAGAAGAAATACGGCAAGTAAATGAAGATAACACCCTACAATCTAGATGCATGGAGGATTATCCCCCGTCTATTAATACTATTCTATATGGTTGTATTCTACAATTCAACACAATGGTTTATGGCGTTAGAAGATCCTAGCAATGCACAAGCTGGCTTTATATCAACTATAGTTGGTGCAGGTGCAGCTTGGTTTGGTCTATATGTAGGAAGTAAAAGCAAGGAAACAAAATAATGAAGAGACATATTAACTCAGACCATTGGGATACCAAATTGGATCAACCTGATGGTAAAATTAAAACACAACGCTTAGAAACAATATTTGTTGAAGGCGGACAAGTAAAAAGAGAAACAGTAACAAGACAGTTCTTTGGCAACGGAGGATACATGGATTCAGAAAGCTGTGAGATTATTTGCAATGCCACTAACTGAAGTTCAACAAATAGTAGCAGATGACGAAAGTCGCTTTAAGCTAGTAGTAGCCGGAAGAAGATGGGGCAAGAGCTTCTTGGCTATGCACGAAATAGCCAAACACGCTAGACACCCTAAACAAAATATATTCGTAGTGTTTCCATCATATAGAGCTGCCAAACAAATCTTATGGGAACCATTAAAAGAGAAGTTCTTAAGAGTTAACTGGGCTAAAAAAATAAACGAAAGTGATCTGTCGATCACACTTGTTAATGGAAGTAAAATATATCTTAGATCAGCAGATAATATAGAAGCACTTCGTGGCGTCTCAATTTCTCACTTGATCATGGATGAGGCGGCTCTCATAAACCATAAAATGTGGACGGAGATTTGTCGCCCTGCACTATCCGATCAAAAAGGTGGAGCTTTATTCATAACAACTCCCAAAGGCAAAGGCAGTTGGATATATGATTTATATCAAGGTGCAAACACACAGCCTGGATGGAAAGCATTCAGTTTCACGACACTAGAAGGCGGAAATGTAGATGCTGAAGAAATAGAAACAGCTCGCAATGAGTTGGATGAGAAGAGTTTTAGACAAGAATACGAAGCCAGCTTCGAACAGTATAGTGGTAGTATATATTACAATTGGGAACCTGAGGTTCATATTACAATAGCTGACAAAGAGTTAGCTAAAAACGAAATACTTCACTGTGCAATGGATTTCAATGTCTCGCCTCTGGTATGTGCAATCTGTAGAGTAAATGGAAATGAGATTACTGTTATTGATGAGATAACTATGGAAGGAAGCAATACATATGAGATGGCTGAAGAACTAACAAATAGATATCCAGACAATAGATTATGGATATATCCAGACGCTAGTGGCAAGGCTCGTAAGACAAGTTCAAACACTAGTGATCATCACATACTGAGACAAGCAGGGTTCACACTTAAAGTAAGAAATATTAACCCGCCAGTAAAAGATAGAATAGCGGCAGTTAATGCAAGTCTTAAGAGTGTTGACGGAACTGTTAAGTTAAAGGTTGATAGAAGCTGTAAAAATCTTATTAGATGCATCAGTAGTCAAACATACAAAGAGAATACACAGATTCCAGATAAAAGCGGCAACCTCGACCATTATAACGATGCTATAGGATACTTAACACACTGGATTAACCCTATTAGAAGACCAGTACCAGAAAGCAACAAAGGAGTTCAGCTATTCGGCCATTATTAGATGGATAAATAACTGATATAGACTCAACAATTGATCACTGTTGATAACTCTACCTTATTAAGGAAAATAAAACTATGTTAACATTAGAACAAATAGAACAAACCCACCCAAGTTACCAAACGGTAGCTGAGCAGGCTAACTATCATTACAAATCTTTCGTGGGTGGAGAGGTTTACAAAGGTGGTAGTTATTTAACACAATACATTGGTGAGAATCAAGGCCCAGGCGATCAATACGCTAAACGCCTTAACAGCACACCATTGGATAACCATGTGCAAACAACTGTAGATATTTACAGAAGTTTCTTGTTTAGAACATTACCTAAACGAGAGCTAGGCTTATTAATTAACAATCCATTGGTAAATGCATGGTTGTATGATACAGACCAAGAAGGACAAAGCATGGACAGTTTCTTAAAGACTGCCTCAGATTTGGCTATGGTGCATGGATCAACTTGGATACTAGTAGACAAACCCGCATACAAAGTAGAAACAGAAGCTGAAGCAATTGCATTAGGCGTGAGGGCCTACGCAGCGATGTATACTCCTCAGAATGTTTTAGACTGGTATTATGAGCGTAACATTGCAGGTAAGATGGAACTAGAATATATCAAAGTAAGAGAAAGTGAGAACGATAGTTATACAACCTTTAGCTGTTGGTATAAAGACAGTGTGCATAGATATAAAATAACAAAGAACTCACACACTGGCGAACTAGAGAAGATTGTAGAAGCAGATGAATATGCAAACCCATTGGGTTATATTCCGTTTATATTCCACGCTCCACTAAAAAGCCCTACTAAAGGTGTGGGATTAAGTTTAGTCTCAGATGTAGCTAACCAACAGAAGTTTATTTACAACTGTCTATCAGAAATTGAGCAACACCTTCGTATCTCATCACATCCAACACTGGTTAAACCAACAAGTGTTGATGCAGTAGCAGGTGCAGGTAGTATCCTTAACTTAGATGAATCAGTTGACGCTGGACTCAAGCCATATCTGTTATCACCAAGTTTAAGCACAACTGATAGTATCTTAAAAGCTATCGATAACAGTGTTGCAGCAATACAACGAATGACACACACTAGTAGTATACAAGCAACCAACGGAAGTCCAATGAGTGGTGTTGCATTACAAACGGAAAGACAGTTATTAAATGCAAAGCTATCGGACATGGCTGACACACTCAAAGAAACAGAATATCAAATGTGGATTATGTGGTTAGACTGGCAAGCACTAGGTATGCCAGAAGACTTCTCTTTAGAATATCCTGAGACATTCGATATGAGAGATGAGTTCTTAGAGTTAGATTTACTTATGAAGACTCGTAGTGCAGGTGTAAACAACAAAATGTTCCAAAATGAGATCAGCAGACAAATTGTAGCACTAATAGTTGATGATGCAGAGTTACAATCAGAGATACTTGCAGACATGGATAAAACAATAGAGTTCGAACCACACGATATGATTAACCCAGAAACTGGCGCTGTGACACAAGTCACAAGTCAAGAGCAACACGAAAGTTTGGCTGCTTTAGGTTATACACACGAAGGTGAGTAAAGTTGGCATTCAACACAAAAAAACACGATAAGGTCTTAAACAACACACTAGAAGAAATAGAATCAGGTGTGTTCGATACTGTTAAGTCGTTGGAAAACGAAATAGCAGAACTGGTAGCTCAAGGGTTACCAGCAGAGAGTATAAGACCACAGATTATGGCAGCATTCAATAGATACAGTCAGACTGTTAAATCTGTGGCACAACCCTTAACTGATCTAAGTCAAGATTATTTAGATCAAAGTATACTCAGTACCGGACCAGAAGATTATCAAACACAGAGCCAACTGTTAGCACAAAGCGAAGCAACATTAAGCAGCACATTAGAAAGCTCAGGCGAAGATGTAGTAAACACAGTGGTTTTAGGAACAATAGCAGGATTAACTGGCGCATTATTGATAAATCAAGCCAGAGGAAGAATTAGCGGAATACAAATGGAGTCAAATGACCCAGGAGTAAGACGCAATCAGCGTAAATTACGCAAGATGAAGAAGACAGGTGGATATACAGCAGCAGAATATGCCGCTGTTGTAGCCGCTATCAAGCGTGGATTACCAGGTGATGTAAACACAGCGGCAAGTTTAGCCACTAAGATGAGCACGGCTGGTGAGAGCGTTGTAGGAAGTTTCGATGGCACCTTTGCTAAAGCTCGTGCCACAAGACTTGGTATCGAGAAGTTTAGATATGAAGGTGGGATTATCGAAACAACTAGACCGTTCTGTAAAAGTATGATTGGGCGCGAAATGTCCCGAGAAGCTATACAGAGTTTATGGGCCAGTGGAAGCTGGGCTGGTAAAGAGCCAGGAGATGCATTCGTTGTTAGAGGCGGATACAATTGCAGACACTATTGGGTGCCCATAGAAAACGAAGAAGAGTAAAAGGATAAATAAAGCTATATAAAGTAGATTATATAAATCCAACCCTAACATTATAAAGGAAAATTGACATGACAACAGAAACTCATGGTATTACTGAAGCTGCAAACACTGGGGATGCAGACACAGGCCAAAATATAGAAGCCCAGGTTGAAGCCAAGACATTCACTCAAGAAGAGGTTAATGAATTGATTGGTAAGCGTGTTGCCCAAGTTAACAAGAAATACGAAAATGTTAACATGGAAGAATATACGGCACTCAAGAGCTTAAAAGAGCAAGTTGAGGAAGAGACGCTGATTAAGAAAGAAGACTTCCAAGGTGTTCTCAAAAAGCAAAAAGATAAAAGTGATGGAGAGATTCATAGGCTTAGATCTGAGCTAGAGAGCATTAAGATTGATGGTGCATTAATTGATGCAGCATCTAAAAGCAAGTCGGTAGCTCCTGATCATGTAGCTCAATTATTGAGAAAGAATATCACACTAGGAGATGACGGCACTGTAGTAGTTGTCGACAACGAAGGTAAACAAAGATATACGGATAATGCAGATCCTATGTCAGTACCAGATCTAGTTGAAGAGTTCCTATCAAGTAACACATACTTCCGCAGTTCAGGTCCAAGTGGATCAGGTTCAAGCGGTAACACAAATAACGCAGATCCACAGAGTTTGGATCTAGCACAACTTGATTTAAGTCGAGCCGAGCACAGAGATATCTATAAAAAGATGAAGATGGCAGGCAAGGTTTAAATATTATATAAAAGGATAAAATATCATGGCTAACACAAGTTCAGCATACGACACGCTATCAGGTATGGTAGTAAACACACAAGCAGCGGCTATTTACGCAGCTTTCGAAAGATCATTGTTCCTATCAGGACAAATGATTCCAACAATTAATGTTCCAGCAGGATCATACACAGCACAAGTTCCACTAGTAGACGGAACAGTTACAGTTGATGAAGCAGCACACGGTGGCGACTTCGCAACTGAAGAACTAACACTATCACAAATTGACGCAACTAAACATGAAGTTCGTGCAATTACATATGGTGCAAGAGCTGTATTAAGAAACATTGGTTCTCCAGATCCAACAGCAATCGGCACAACAATTGGACATAAAATTTCAGCAGCCTACGATGCAGATGTTATGACAGCATTATTGGCAATGAATGACAACACTCCAGTTGCAACAGCAGGTGACTTAACTATGGACAAATTGTTCCTAGCAGCATCGGCTATCCGTGCAAGAGGCGAAACTGGTCCATTATTTGGTATTATTACACCAGCAATGGCATATCAGCTTATGGGTGATATTTCAACAGCAGCATTCGGCGGTGGCGATTATCAAGGTGAAGCACTAAGAAACGGATTCGTTACTTCAGCTGCAGGCATCCAAATCTTCCAAAGCTCACATGCAACAACAAACGGTGTTATCTTTGGCGCAGACGCGGCAAGACAAGCACAGTTCTCACCATTAGCAGTCACAATGACAGACGCACCTACTAAATTAGGTATGGATGTAGTTGGTTCTTTAGCACAAGGTGTTAAAGTTATTGACGAGAAGCGTGGTGTAGTTCTTACAGCAGCTTAGTATTAATTGAGCATAAAAGTGCAGGGCTTCGGCCCTGCATGTTATACAGGAGATAGAAGATGAGTTTTGCTAACAATACAAATTTAGAAGAATATGCACCGGAAGTATTCCAACAAGGTGTTGAGGATTGGTCAGATGAGCTCGCTAAGGCAGAAGCTGATGTGATTAACATGATTCAATTCAAATGGTGGAACAAGTTCTACGCAAGAAGTAAATTTGCATCAAGCAAACTAGTCGAATCGCAGTGGACAAAGACCACAGTATATCAGGCAATGTATGCTTATATACTTCCTAGATTATCAACCTTTAGACCAGAAGGTGATCCATTCAGAGAACAACTAACTTTCTATAAAGATAGATTCAATGAAGAATGGGAACTTCAGTTTGGCGTTGGTATACAGTATGACTTCGAAAATGATGGAACTATCGATGATGGTGATGTTGTTCAACAAAGTCAAACAAGGTTGTATAGATAATGGCTCGCAGAGAAGATATACTAGTAGAAGTTGTCAAGCTTCTAAAAGCACAGCGAAGCGTTAAACTTGGTAAAGTGGAAAGGGATCCTATCGATCCAAACGAACTTGCCAAGACTGCCTTTCCAGCCGTATATATCGAAACAACAGATGAAGACATTGAAGATGTTACAATGACAATGACAATGGGTTCAACTAACGGATCGATTCGTATGGGAAGTATGGAAATTGCAGTAGCGTTAATTATTGGTGGACGAGAAAGAGATACACAGCGAAACATTGCCGTGGAAGCTATTGAGAATACACTAATGAGCGACAGAACATTAACTAACACTGTAGAAGATATTAAGCTCAGCAGAGTTGAGACTATTACAACAGGTGAGAGCGCCCCTTTTGCAAGTTGTAGAATGGTATTCACAGTAGAATACTGTTATAAAATAAATAATACATAAAATAAAGGAGACATACATATGTCAAATTGTTACGCAGGAAAAGAAGGAGCGTTGGGTGTGTCAACAGATAACGGAGCAACATATACAAATGTTGCAATGTTAACAAGTTGGGATGTTTCACAATCCGCAGAAACACTGGAGTGTGCATATATGGGCACTTCGTGGAAAGAAAACCACGCAGGTTTATTATCTTGGGAAGGTTCAGCGGAAGCTAACTTCACAGATACAGCCGCAGCCGCAGGTATGACACCAGCCGCTTTAGCAGCAAACCAAGTCACAATCGGTCAAACTATTGATTTATACTTCTACCCAGATGTAAATGATGTAGATTTTGGTTGGTCAGGTAAAGCAGTAGTTACAGGCATTGACAACAGTGCAAGTTTAGGTGACATCCAAACAGTGAGCTTATCGTTCACTGGTACTGGTGCACTTACACAAGACATCACTGTTTAAGTGATACAAAATTAACTATGAGCGAAAGTATTTAGAAGATGGCTAAGAAAACAAAAGCTTCAAAGCAATTAGATAAAGAAATTGCTCATAGTTACAAAGTATACCAGGACAAATTATTTAGGGGCCTGGTGTCCGCAACCCCTATTGACACTGGACAAGCACAGCGTGGTTGGAAAGAAGTCAAGCAAATGAGTAAAATCGTAGGGACAAACAAAAAGGAAATCATCATAAGAAATGATGTAGCCTATATACAAAGACTGGACGAAGGACATTCAAGTCAACAGCCCAAAGGATTTGTTAAACAAACTATAAACAAGACAAGGAAACCATAAAATGACACAAGCAAACAAAAGCGTATTAGATAACGCAAAAAATCACTTCAAGGGTGCATTATCACAAGAACTAGTTAGCATAGAAGTTCCAGAATGGGAAACAACCATATACTTCAAAGCAGCAACAACCTTTGCAAGCGAACAAAAGATTATTGAGCTTCACCAAAAAGGAAACCTAGTGGAAGCACTAGTAGAAACTCTGTTGGTTAAGAGCTTAACAGCAGATGGAAAGAAGATGTTTACCAACGCTGACAAAGTAGTGTTGATGAGACAAGTAGATCCAGATGTTATTATTAAAGTGGTATCAGCGATGAATGATGCTAAACAAGAGGCAAAAGACGGCCTGGGAAACTAACTAACGATCTAGATATAATGTTCTGTTATAAATTAGCAGAGAATCTAGGTCAGAGTGTTGCGTGGGTGATGCAGAATGTGACAGATATAGAGTTCGAAGGGTGGGCTAAATACTATAACTGGTTAAACAAGCAACAATCTGCAAAGGGACCCCAACCGGGACATAAAAGGAAATAAAGCATATGGCTAACCACAATATAACAATTACAGCAACAGATAAGAGTAAAAAAGCTCTTAAAAATGTAGACAAAGGTTTAGATAAAGCATCCAGAAGAGCCTTGATGCTCAAAGGTGCATTGGGGTTAGCCGCAGCTGGTATGGCAGCACTTGGTGCCGTTAAAGTATTCGGCTCAGTTATTAATGACATGGATACCCTAGCCAAACGAGCTAGAAATGTAGGTATCGAATCAGAGATGGGATTTGCCAAGTTCCAAGTAGCATCAAAGTTATTAGAACAAGGCGGATTAGAAATATCAGAAATTGATAGAATGTTTCGTAACTTAGAAGGGCGTATGGCCGCAGGCCTTAATGGTAACAAAGAATACGCAGCAGTTATGGATAAGCTAGGTGATAGTATATTCGATGCCAACGGTGACTTATTAGAAGCACCAGACTTATTTGCCGCAGTTGCAACAGCTATGCAAGAAGGCAACATTGATTTAGCTGATGCACAAAAAATACTTGGTGAGATGGTTGGACCTAAAGTTCTAGGTGTCTTTACAGATCTCAAAAACAAAGGTATCAGTGCAGGTGAGGCTCTAGCCACGACCGCCGAAGGGATGAATCTCATCGCTCAAGCAGATGCTGCGAACGCAGAGAAGTTTAACGATGCAATGGATGACCTAAAGCGTGTTGGTAAAGACTTATTAACAGAGTTCATCACACCAATGTTACCAGCTATGGCAACATTCGTTAATGATTTGGCAGCTAAAGCTCCAGGCTTCTTAGACAAATTCAAAACAGCAATGAATGACTTATCACCTGTGTTCGATGCAATAGGTCTGGTACTAGATACAATTATTGTTCCTATGCTAACCAGCTTTATAGATCTTATTAAAACAGGTGCAACTAAATTAATGGAGTTTGCCGAAACACACCCTACTATTACAACACTTGGCATAGCAGTCACGGCTCTTGGCGCAGCATTCTTATTGTTAAATCCTGTAGCACTGGTAGTAGCAGGTATAGTGGCAGCGTTTGCGTTTTGGCCAGAAATCAAAGGGTTTATTGATGATGTAGCTGAATCACTAGGTGGCTATGATGCTATATTCGAAAATGTAAATGCAATAGTTACAGCATTCAAAGAACTAGCACTAGATGCCTTTGGTGCAGTAGCTGACTTCGTATTAAACAGTTTAGGGTTCGAAAACATAGGTGTAGCTATACAAGCCGCTAAAGACAAGTTCGATGAAGTAGTAGAACAGTTTGGTTTACAACCTTTAGTTGATATGGTCAGTGTTGCAGTAGATCTTGTTATGGGTCACTTCAATAAAATAATAGACTTTTGGACAGGACTTCCAGAAACGATAAACGAAAAAGTCAAACAGATTAAAGATTACATCGGTACCTTCGGTATGTTAGATGCCAAAGAAAAAGTAGAGAAAATTAAAGATGATGTTGTTCAACAGTTTACAGATCTAAAAGATAAAGTTATGGCACCAGTAACAGCACTTAAAGAAGGTGTTGTAGGTGCATTCGAAAAGCTAGGCAATATACTTGTATGGAACTCAGTTGTTCCAGAAATGAAGGAAGCTATCATAGGCGAATTCAGAGAACTTGGTGAGAAGACAGTGTTGACCACAGAAGACATGGTTACTGACATTAAAAGTGATTATGAGAAGTTATCGGAAGTTATGGACAGCACAACTAAAAAGGGTGCAAAGTCAGTTAAAGATAATATGAAGGAAGCCGCAGATGCAGCCGCAGGCTTCGTAGATGGAGTTAACAAAGACTTCAATGATAGACTAGTAGATGGACTAGTAGATGGCAACCTAAGTTTCGATACATTCGCAGACTTATGGAAAGGCACACTAAAAGATTTATTAAAAGACACACTAAACGGCGGAAGCTTAATGAAGGATATATTCAGTAGCTTCGGTGGATTTGGTGGAGGCGGAGGCTTACCAACAGGACTTGGGTCAATTGGCTCATCACTGTTTGGTGGCGGAGGCGGAGGCGGACTTGGAAACTTATTCGGCGGAGTGAGCGACTTCTTTAGCAGTGCAGTTAGCGGCATCAGTAGCTTCTTTGGAGGCTTCTTTGCAGACGGTGGTAAACTAGGCGCAGGAAAATTTGGCATCGCAGGAGAAAACGGACCCGAGATTATCAGTGGTCCAGCAAGAGTAACCAGCAACGAAGACAGTTTTGGCGGCAGCACACCTCCGGTAAATATAACAATACAAGCTATCGATACACAGACAGGAACAGAATTCCTTCTAAAGAATAAAAAACAGATTGAAGGTATTATTCAAAATGCATACAACAGACGCGGTAAGCAAGGAATATACTAGTATGTCGAACAGGAGATATAAATGAGAAGTATATTCACTTACCCCAACAACGAACCAACAGCTTACATTGATCCGGACTATTATTGTTCAGAGGATCCTATTACTTCGACTCCACCACCAGATGGGTTTGCGAAAAGAATGTATGATATGCACAACGGAATACAATACGGAGGTGGACCTATTCTAGGATGTGACTATGTCAGTCATTCGAAAGTTGTTAGCTATAGTAAAGATGGTTATTTCTCAAATTCACAAATAGACTCCAGTAACTTGGGTATGTATGATATATGGAAAAAGCCACTAGTAGAAGTTGATACAGAATTAGCACAAAATCATATTAGCGGAATTTCTTATTACGGCACTGAGATGCAGTATAACAATTACAAGAGAACTGGGTTTATGGAAATAAGCACTGTGATTCTAACAAGAGATCCCAATGATAAAAGCAGCAATGTAGGCACATACATGCCTTGGCAAATGCCACACAATACAAAATACAATGTAGATTGGGAACTATCTAGTGCAGGCTCTAGCACACTAGGGGTAGATTTCTATTGCACATATGATGGATCAGGTGCCAACGGTAGTCACATAGTTAGAACAGCTGCACAGTTAGATACCAATGTCAACATGGAAAGCTATTACAGGTTCGATCAGTCTAAATTAGATGCACAAACTGTATACTTATATGGTAGTGTCCCAAGTTACCCAAACATGTATTATTTTCCAGCAGCAATAGAATGTCTGTCTGGTGCAACTAGAACTGAGACATCTGGAAATAAAGTCCTTACCCTAACAGGTGGAACACAAACAATATCAGTTGCAGCATCAGATGACTGGTGGTGGGGAAGAAATCCTAATGTTAACCCAAATGCCGCAGTTAACCCTGGTAAAATTCAAATAGGTTTAAGCAATGACGGATATTCAACAGCTCCAGCATCAAACAACCCAGAGTGCAAAATGCCTCAGACCTTAACCGGCTATGGCGATGGAGCAGCAGGACAAGGAACAGTTTACACAGAACCAAGCTCAGATCCAGCTGTCACTTGGGGTCTAAGACCTTTATTCAGCGATCTTGCAAAAACAACAAGATATACATCTACCGCCCTTACGCAAGAAGGCTATAGAGTAGGTGGTTCAGGTCAATCGAATACAATATTCGGTGGTAAGATATTCAGCGACACAGGCGGCATTGGCGCCAGCACACAAACGGTTGTCATAAACTTGGGATACACAGATGTTCCAAGTGGAATATCTCCAGTGCCACCAGCTGGAAATGTAGACACAACAATACTTAACAATATATTCAAATATATATCAAGCTTCGCTTCTCGTTACACACCATATTCTGGTACTGACTGGATTAACTGGTCAACCGGCACTGTTGATTGGGAGACTGCATTAGGGCGTGTTTATTTCCCAGCCTATATTAGCTTATCGGATATAGGTGATTGGGACAGAGATCCAAACAATCCTACAGATCATCTTTATTCAGGATTCGATTACGAAAATCCTCGTATGTGCAGATTGCATAGACAAACACACGACGATGGAGGATCAAATCCCAATATGAATATCTGGTATAGCTGGCATATAATTGTAGGTGGTGTTCCAAAAGCAATATACTCTACTCAAAATCAGAAACATGAATTCACAGATATTCAAAACACATTCATAATTGACAACAATGTATCTGACATCGATGCTTATATACAATTACCAAAGTATGCAGGTGGTATTCACTATACACACGAAAACGATACTATTAATACATTACCTGCTAACCCCAATAATACAGTAACTATATCAGATAGCGAACCTGCAAAATACAGACTGTCACAATATAGATTAATACAGCCCTATGTCTCGCATGTATTATACGGTGGAAACACCACTTTCAAAAAACGAACAGGTGCATCAACTTACGAAAATGCAGCAATCTTTAATGAAGTGTTTTGGGAAAAAGCATCAACAGTTCCAGCAGTTGATCCAAATGTAAAATGGCCAGACATAAGCCCTGCTCAAAACTCTGCTGGATATATTACTCAAGTAGGGTTTGGATTTAACACAGACAATAACACTGGAACCAACAGTGCAGGATTATTTACAGTTGATGGACCAAAGATATTCGAAATAGCTTCAAGTCCTGATACTTATACACCTCCAACACCAACACCAGCAGAATTAGAAGATCAATGGGATACAATGGACGAATGGTCTACTTCCAACTATAGCTCAACTCCAAAAGTATGGCCAGATCATATTCCGCCAACAAGTGCAAGTATTACATACAACAGTCCAACTATAGTCAACAGAAGTCAAAACGGAATAAAATACACTCGCGGAAGTGGACACACTCAATGGCGTTTAGAAGTAGAATATCCACCAATGACACCAGAAGACTTCAAGCAATACGCTGCAATTGCACAAGCGGCACACGGACAAAGCATACCTTTCTTCTTTAAGTTAATTGGCAAGGACGGAGCAGGTAGAATATTATGGAAAGAATGGGCTAATATAGTATCAACAAACGAACCACGCTTGTTAGCACCAACTGAGACAGGAGATAGTATCCAATACTTAGGTGGATTCCAAAGTAACGAAGCTGATGTGTTTGGCAAAGGCGAAGTGTTTATTGGTAGCGGTAACAACAACGGTTTCTTACACACAACATTAAGTCCACAAGATGCAAATGTATACGGAGAAGTTAAAATTAGAACAAGTTTACCAGTGAGAAGCCCATCAGCACAATGGACTAAAATTTATAAAGATCCATTCTGGGCAGTAGTTACACTAGACAGTGACAACTTCGAATTCAGTACCGATGCTAACGGATATTATTATGTTAATGTAGCGTTCGATTTAGATACCTGGAAGGCTTAAGATATGGGCATAGGACAACTAGCACTCTATGGTATATGGGGAACTTTATTCAAATATTTCCAACTTTCAAATTTAAATATTTCAATAGAAGATTTAGTAGCTTCTCCCAACATAGAATATTATGACTGTGTTAAAGTAAACATTGACTCAAGTCATATATATAGATTCACACAAGCACCTTGGGATTTAACTCTTGCAGACGCAGATAACCCTGGACAAACAGAAAACTATCAAGCCGCAGGTGGGTTATTACAAATGACAGACTTCGTTGATAATGCAAACTTCAGTGTGGAACAATTAGAAATACAATTAGCAGGCATAGTTGATTTACCAACAGGCGAGACTGTATTAAAGACTATACAAACATTAGACTATATAGATAAGCCTGTAACAATATTCAGAGTGTTTATGCATGAGAACAAAGCTGCAGCACAAATGGTTCTATATGAAGGTTATATCAATAACATCAGTGCAAGTTTAAGCGGCGAAGGTGATAGCACAACAGCAAGTATTAGCACAGCATCACACTGGACAGACTTCGATAGAGTTAGCACACGATATACAAATCAAAATAGCCAACACGATATATATCCAGCTGACAATGGATTTAGTTTTGCGAAAGAAGTGCAAAAGGAAGTTCAGTGGAAGGAAGCAGGCTAATGAATAACGCAGATCAACTAAAGCTAGGTTTATGGTTAGCAAATAAAAAAAGACAACCATGGGCTCGTGGAACCAACGACTGTTGCACACTGTTTATGGAATATCACGATCATATGTTCGGCACAGATACACTATCAAGCATATACGGTAAATACATAGACTTAAGAAGTGCAATTAAATTACGCAAGGAATTCCCAACAACAGAAGTATGGTTTCCAGAACACGGTTACACTCAAGTAGAGCAACCCCAAACAGGTGATGTAGTTATGGTAGAACAAAAATGGTTTCCAAGCAGTTATATAGTATGTCAAAATACAGTATGGGGCTTAACAGATGATAGTTTATCAATGACAAGGCACAATATTATTGAGCCAGAGTTCAGCTATAGTATATGGAGACACGAAACATGGGCCTAAGTGCAGTAGCTAAATTCTTTATTAAAGTAGCAATCAGTCTTTACAGTTATAACCAACAGCGTAAAGCACAAAAAAGAGCTGAGCGTCAAGCACGAGCAGCACGAAGCAATGTTCTAGTTAACAAACAATCAAACAATGATCCTATATATGCACTGTATGGTAAACAGCGTATGGGCGGAACAAGAGTGTTCGTAGAAAGCACCAACGGTTCAGGTGACAGTGCAGGCACAACAAAATTAAACTTCGTTATTGTTATGTGTGAGGGCGAGATAGGAACACTTAAAGAAGTATACTTCAATGACACAACTGTATGGACAGGAGATACAGCAACAAATAGCAACAGTTCAGCAAACGGCACAGGTGGTTATACACTAAGTAACTTTACATCAAAATATGCAGGAACTATTACATGCAACTGGTATCCTGGTACTGACACTCAAACAGCAGATGCTGATTTAATAGGCAGTGTTGGTGGTGTATGGACATCAGCACATAGATTACAAGGATTATCATACTTCACTATGTTATTAGAAGCAAATGGTGAGAAGTATGGTGGAGCATTACCAACTGTAACAATGTTATTAGAAGGTAAAAAGATATTAGATGTAAGCACATTAGAAGATGGTGATACAGACAGTGATTTAACTTCAGCCAACTATACAACCGGTGCAGATCAAAATCCTGCAGATGTATTATATGATTATCTTATCAATGCAGTGTTTGGTAAAGGGTTAGACAGAGATGCTAATGGAGCCTACTTAGCAGGCAGGCACATAGATTTAACCAGCTTCCAACAAGCAAGAATAGACTGTGAAGCAAGTAGAAGTGGAAACGGATACAACATCAACGGCTTCTTACAAACAGAAAAACAATTGTTCGACAATGTAGGTGAGATATTAGAAACATGCAACGGTATGCTGTTATTTGTTAATGGCAAGTATCAATTCCGTATACGCAAACCAAATGAAGAAGTAGGTATCACAGCTAATGCAATATTCAACAAAGATACTATTATAGGACAGATTGATTTAGCGTTACCAAACAAAAGCAGCAAGTTAAACAAAGCCACAGGTATATTCAATAACCCAGATACAAAATATAACGATGATGTAGTTATATTCAGTAGTGATGCATATGCAATAGAAGACAACGGTAGTGTTTTAGAAACACAAGAAGATTTCACTATGATTACAGACAGTGCCCAAGTGTTAGACTTGATTACACAACAAGTAAATCTCAGTAGAGATCAATATACAGTTAACTTTACAGCGGCACACACAGCACTATTATTAAGAAGTGGTGATATTATAGAAGTTAGACACGACGAGTTTGGATGGGGAACTGGTACTGGTCAAACACGACACTTCTTCCGTGTGCAAGAACTTAAACTAACAGAAGATAATACAGTAGAAGTTACAGCAACAACATACGATTCATCAAAGGAAATATAAATGGCTATTATATCATTAAACACAGGAACACAATCACACTTTACCGCACAAGGATCTGATGTGGAAGGCAGTATTATATTAGATAGATTAAGTGATGTTACAGTTGTTAATGTGCAAGACAATCAAGTATTAAAATATGACGCAAGTCAAAGCCAATGGGTTAATGTAGCCACTGGTGCAATTACAGCCCTAGATCAATTGAGTGATGTAACTATCACAGGTGTGGTAGACAATCAAGTATTAAAATATGATGCTGCAACCTCACAGTGGGTAAACGCCACTGACAGTGTTACAGTGACATCAATAAATGATATATTAGATGTAAACATAACCTCAGTGCAAAACGCACAAAGTTTACAGTATAACACCGCAACTTCAAAATGGATCAATGCAGACATTACAGCCACAAGTATAGATGGCGGAACTTACTGACTATATACAGTCAATTAAGGTGTCTTAACCGCAAAACTAAGACTATATACAGTATCAAAAAAACTAGGATAACCCAATGCCCCACAGCCCACAAAATTACAGTCTCGCCCGTATTAAAGGCGGTTTTCAGAGAGCTCTACCATTACACCAATACAACCAACTGGTTAATTTCGTAACAGTTAGAAAATTAAAAGCAGAATGTCCTGGACATTATGTTTGTTATAGATGGTATCATAATAGAGTAGCAGTTGCAACAAGCGAAACAAATATAGATGAATGGTTGGTATTACACGGATTAGAACCCAGAGGAAATGTAAAAGTTGAATTCAACAAAACAGGCTTACAAACTAAAACCACAGGACAAAACGGATACAGCAAAGGGTTCAGTACCGATGCAATGGTAGACAGTCACACATTACAAAAAGAGATCGTGCATAAATTAAACAACGGTGCAACACTAACAAGCATTGCAGATGAATTGGGTTGCAGTCCTGCAAACATACATTACCACAGAAACAAATACAATCAACGCATGGCTAAACAACATGAGGTTGACAGCTAAACACAATTGTAGTATAATGATAAATACAAATAGTAAATTAAAATCAAGTATATTACTCATGAACATTCTCCATATGTTTTACAATTTTAGTTTATAGTTATATGAGGGTTAACACTAGGATTCATTGCCTAGCTCCAACAAAACACAATCTACACCTTTAGTTAGAATGTGCCATAGCAGAACTGCCCAACACTTCATATAGCGAATCTTAAGAAGGCGTCGAAAGGCGTCTTTTTTCTTGACAAATACACCAAAATGTAGTATAATGATAAATACATATAACAAAAGAATATACTTTTGTTTAATTAAAGGAGAAATACAAATGTTATACATAAATCCAACATTACACAAACAACAAGTTAGAAGTCACGGTAGACAACATACTGGAAGTGTCAGAGTAAAGATTACTCCAAGCGAAAAAGCCAAGGTGTTAGCAGTGTTCCATAAACACAGCAACTTCTATCAAGAGTATCCAGAATTATATTATCAACACCATGATAAGATTGGAAATGATACTCGACCATACACCACCTCACAAATCATATCAGATATTAACAAAAAGATTCCAGACTGGATGCAGAAAAAGAATGACTTGTATGAGAGTTATTTAATTCGTCACAATCATGTTGTAGTAACAACAGCAGAAAAGATATGCAAAACCCATAATACTAGAATAGCTGATGAATACATTGATCAATACTTCATTGATTATGGCACACCAGCGCCAAGACATACACCAAATCCTAGTGCAGGTTTATGGGAAGAGCTATAATATGCTTTTTTTTACGGCACCGGAACATTCTATAGTAACTTATATAGTTACTGATAATACTAATAGTAACTTATATGTTACTTACAAATGCACAGGAAGAACTGAGTTCTTTCCCACATATACAACTAATACACTGATACTAGGTCTGAAGACCTCTAGTGAGCTAACAAATAGGAGCAACAGATGAAATTACTCAACACAAATACAGACGCAACTTCAACAGATAAGAACTGGGAATACGCACTTACACAAATAGATACAACTAAAATTACTCAACTGAGAGTTGCGTTATATGACAACGCACCAAAACTCAATCACTTCTTCGAGAAAAGCAGATACAGAGCTGAATTGCAGTTATGGACAGACAAACCACACAATGGCGAAAGCAATTATAAATTGTTTAGTTATATGAGCAACTTCAAGTCATTCAAAAACAATCAATGGAAAGCCAGCAATGACGCTCACAAAGATTGGTATACTAGAGAAGTAGATCGTGCCAAAAATCTTGCACAAGAATACAGTGCAGATGCCACAGTTGCACACTGTTGTTTAAGCATGAATAAATTGCACAGTGGACACAACAACGGCAGTTTTGGACAATACAATATGCCAAGATATGCATTGCATATGTTGGGCATTAAAGATAAGATAGTTTGTCAACTAAGCATTGAAGAACATCAATTCGAAATGTGTCTTGATAAAACAAGTGACAAGGTAGCAAATGCAAAATTATACTATTATGTAAGCGAGGTAGGTCAATGATAAAAGGTATAGCGGCAAACTGTGCAAATCATTCAGTAGAAATACGACCTGGTACTGGCCCACACGCATATCAATTATGGTGTAAAGTATGCAATAAGCATATACAGTGGGTTAACAATAGACAAGCAATAAAGGCAGCAAAATTATGATAGTAGTAGAAAAATACAGTTATCACAAAGGAATAAGAGTGATAGACAAAGTAGAATACAACAATATAGATGAGTTCGAAAGAGATCTTTGTTTGGAAAAACTAGCAGGAACTTGGGTAGGACACAAAATATATCCAGTAAGCATGGCAGAGTTCGATGGTTTAACACCCCATGCACGAAGTGGATTAAGTTATGAGCAAGACTTCGACAAAGAAGCTTGGTTAAATAATAGTAACAGTAGAATACAGCGAGGGAGAACCTAATGAATTACAGCAGAGACACAGAGTTTAAGCGATGGTGGAAATTGAATCATCATCATCAACCAAGTCATAAATGGCTGGTTAAACATTCAAAAAGATGTATGCACAATTATCATATAGCACCAGAACAGTATGACTGGTGTTGTAGTGTTATGAAGAGATGGAACTTGAGCGAATACAAGCGACTGAGTCATAAAGATGCTAAGTTCTTATGGAGATTAACGCATCCTACTATGAATGCAAGACGAGAGCGACTGTTGGCTAGTGCAACATTCTTTGCAGAGCATGTAGACAGGAAGTTTAGCAAGTGAATGACGCTGAAGAACTTGTAGATAGAGTAAGCAGAAAACGAGCTGCTTGGGCAAAGATATACGAAGTTTTAGATCAACCTTTCGAATATAGACGCCCAACACAAGATGAGTTGGATCGTTATATGATTATTACACTAGCAAATAGTTATAAAAAACCCAAAAAAGATGAATAAAAAGGTTGACAAGTAAGAGCTCTTACTGTATACTATAACTATAGACAATAAAGTTTATGACACAAACGGAGAAATACAAATGACTAAACTAGAACACTTTAAATTGGTAGCAAAGATTCACAAGCAATATGCACCTGGTACTGAAGACCGTGCTGTAGTGAGCTTGGCTATACGCACATTCCAAGACCAATATGCA
>OBMK010000964.1_pt1 | contig 25767 bp, 22 predicted proteins | sample 1539081 | NCBI WGS metagenome assembly OBMK01 (sample SAMEA3355528, study PRJEB22509) | marine metagenome | biome: marine; feature: river plume; material: water | place: USA | collected 2010-08-07 | depth 0.5 m | reverse complement strand
TCATGTTTCCACAACCAGCAGTAATACTTACCAAACCAGCTAAAGCACCGTTTAATGTTTGTGCTAAGTTTGGTTTACCATACCAGATCCAAGTTGTAGCTAATGCTCCAAGTCCTCCAGCAGCAGCAGCTAAATTTGTAATTAATACTACGTTAGAAGCACCAATTGCATCTGCGCCACCCCAAGCTAATTGAGATCCACCGTTAAAACCAAACCATCCCAACCATAGGATAAATACCCCTAAAGTTGCTAATACTTGATTGTGTCCAGGTATTGGTAATACTTTACCATCTACATATTTTCCAATTCTAGGACCTACCATAAATGCAGCTACTAAAGCAGCCCATCCACCAACAGAGTGTACAATAGAAGAACCAGCGAAATCGATGAACCCTAAATTGGTCAACCATCCACTACCTTGCCATTGCCATCCACCAGAAATTGGGTAAATGATTGCAGTCATTACGATAGAGAAAATGATGTAAGTAGTATATTTTGTTCTTCCTGCGATTGCTCCAGATACAATTGTTGCAGCAGTTGCAGCAAACATTGTTTGGAAGAATAAATCAGCTCCTTCACCTTGGAATAAACCACTCCAGAAAAACCATCCGTTTGAAGTATCTCCGTACATTAAAGAATATCCAACTAACCAGAAACTTAAAGATCCTACACAGATGTCTAGTAAGTTTTTCATTGCAATATTTACTGCGTTTTTAGACCTGGTCATACCCGATTCTACCAAGGTAAATCCTGCTTGCATAAAGAATACTAAAATACCCGATAAAAGCATCCAAAGCATTCCCATGTCTCCATTTATTTGCTCAACAGCTTTTGAAACTTCTGAAGCTGCAGCGTCTTGAAATAGTGTTAAAAATAAACTCATAATTGTGTTTTTTAATTAATATTTTTTGAAAACCTACGAGAAACGAACCTCGTAGGTTGTTTTATTTCTTTTTACAAAGATCTTATTAGAATGAGTATACTGCAGCTAGAGCAAAAGAGCTTAACGCTTTGTCACCTACAAATGCTGCCTCAGAAGCAGAGTCTAATCTTAATTCTGGAATGATTGTTAAAGAACCGATAGAGTAATTACCTGTTAAAGTAGTTGCAAATACACTAGAATCTTCTACACCAGTTCCGATTGCTCCAAAATCTCCATCTTCTACAAAGTATTCTGTTCTTAAACCAATCTTAAATGAATCTGAAGTTGCGATTTGTGGGTATAATGCTGCACCATAGAATCCTGGAGCTTCATCTCCTCCTGAAAAGTAGGCTGCGTTTACACCTAAAAAGAATGTTTCTGATACATCAAAACCACCTGTAAAATCTACTTCATAAGCTCCTGAGTCGTACAAGAAGTTAAAGTATTGACCAGAAAGACCTAATTGCGCTCCGAAAGCATAGTTCCCTGTTGGGTTGAATTCAGTAGCATCTGTAGGATTCATAATCGCTAACATTAAAGAAGTGTTTTCTGATAACGTGAAATCTGCTTTTAATCCAGTATGGCTAAATGGTCCATAAGAGAATAAGTAAGAAGTACTGTAGTTAAAGTTAGCAGCTGGTGAAATTACTTCATACCCTAAAAAAGTATTAAAGTTACCCATCGTAAGTTTTACTTTATCACTTACATTCCAGTAGGCATATAATTGATTCACAATTGATGAATTTCCTACAGAGTTAAAAACGGCATCTACTCCTCTTGGTCCGTATACCATGTCTGCAACAAAACCAACTTTCTCTCCTTCGTATGCAGCAACTAAATTAATCATACCCAAAGCAAAACCTGGCTGATTGGCAAAAGAGCTACCTGGAGCTGTGTCATAATTACCTCCGCTGATATTTCCTCTAAAATAAGTATCAACAGTTCCGCTTAAAGAAAATGTTTTTTCTTCTTTTTCTTGAGCTGTTCCAACAAAACTAGCTGCTAATAAAAATGTAAAAATAATTTTTTTCATAATGTGTGTTCTTTTAGTGTTAAATAGTTTTTTATTAATTGAACTGGGCCAAAAGTATATATTTATTTTATATTGACAAGGGGTTGTTTTTTTAAAAAGCACTTTTTTAGAGTTATACCCATAAAAAAATAGGGGTTAAATTGTGATAAGTGTATTTTTTAGTTTTTGAAGGGTGTAAAATGATATGTTTTTAAAAAAGTATTATATAATTTTAAGATATTCATAAAAATGGCCTTTTTGCGAAAAAAAACGCAATTATTGTATATTTGCCTCTATGAAATACTCCTTTTCGTATCTAATTAAGATGCAATTTTTAGGCTTTCGGTTTTCTGGTTGGCAAAAACAAACCAATGCCAAGACCTTACATGATATGGTTGATAAAACCTTGTCCTTTGTTTTTGAAAGCGCTAATTATAAAACCATTGGTGTTGGAAGAACGGATGCAAAGGTGTCGGCAAATACCTATTATATTCAGTTATTTGTTGAGACTTTGGTCGAAGAGGATTCTTTTCTAGATTCGTTAAACTCTAATTTTTCACCTGATTTTAGGGCTATTTCTATTCGGCAGGTAGATCGAAGTTTTGCGATCATCAATGCTCCAAAAGTAAAAACCTATCATTATTATTTTTCTTTCGGAGAGAAAAACCATCCTTTTGCAGCTCCTTTTTTAGTAAATATTGATGAACATCTTGATATTGAGTTGATGCGTAAGGGAGCTGCATTGTTTCAGGGTGAGCACTATTTTCATAAATATTGTACAAAACCTTCGGAAAAAACAATTTTTAAAAGAACCATAGCTTCTTGTGAGTTGGTTGAAAACCATCTTTTAAAAGCAAACTTTTTCCCCAAACACTCCTATATATTAATAGTGGAAGGAAAAGGGTTTTTAAGATATCAGATTAGATTGATGATGGCAGCGCTGTTTGAATTAGGGAAAGGAGCCTGTTCTCTATCAGATATTGAGAATTCATTAAAAGAAGATAATGACCGGCACTACTTGCGAAATATTGCCCCTGCTTCCGGGTTGCAATTGTATGACATTGACTTTAAGTAATGTGTATCTATATGCTTGCACATGGCGTTAAAGCTGTTGTTGGTTCTTGATTTGTTTTTTTTAAACTCAGGACTACAGCCTAATTTGAGGGCCTGTTATAAAAAAACATCCACCTTATAGATTAGATGGATGTTTGTTATATTATAAGAAAAGGGTTTTATCCTTTGATAACTCCACGAGAAATTACAATTTTTTGAATTTCTGAAGTACCCTCGTAAATTTGAGTAATTTTTGCATCGCGCATGAGGCGTTCAACATGGTAGTCTTTCACAAAACCATTTCCTCCGTGAATTTGAACGGCTTCTACGGTTTGTTCCATGGCAACTTTAGAGGCATATAATTTTGCCATCGCAGAGGACATGTCGTAATTGTTGCCTTGGTCTTTGTCCCAGGCAGCTTTCATTACGAGCATTCTGGCAGCTTCAATTTCTGTGTGCATGTCTGCCAATTTGAATGCAATTGCTTGATGGTTGCATATTTCAGTACCAAAAGCTTTCCGTTCTTTAGAGTATTTTAAAGCGAGTTCATATGCGCCACTGGCAATTCCTAGAGCTTGTGCAGCAATACCAATTCTTCCCCCAGAAAGTGTTTTCATTGCAAACTTGAAACCAAAACCATCCTCACCAATTCTGTTTTCTTTGGGTACTTTTAAATTGTTAAATTGGAGGGTATGGGTATCTGATCCGCGAATTCCCAATTTGTCTTCTTTGGGACCAATATGAAAACCTTCTGTTCCTTTCTCTATAATGAAAGCATTGATTCCACGATGCCCTTTTTCTCTGTCAGTTTGAGCGATTACAAGGTATACATCTGCACGCCCACCGTTCGTGATCCAGTTTTTTGTACCATTTATAAGGTAGTGGTCTCCTTTGTCTTCTGCAGTTGTAGCTTGTGATGTCGCATCTGAACCTGCTTCAGGTTCACTCAAGCAAAATGCACCGACAAATTCACCGGTAGCTAACTTTGTTAAATATTGTTGTTTTTGTGCTTCATTTCCAAAAGCCTCTAAACCATAACAAACTAACGAGTTATTGACCGATACGATGACCGAGGCAGAAGCATCAATTTTAGAGAGTTCTTCCATGACTAGAACGTACGAAATAGCGTCCATTCCGCTTCCTCCATATGTTGGATCTACCATAATGCCCATAAAGCCAAGATCCCCCATTTTTTTTACCAATTCTTGAGGAAATTCTTGCTTGTGGTCTCGTTCGATGACCTTGGGCAATAATTCTGTATGTGCAAAATCTCTTGCAGCATCTCGTATCATTATATGTTCTTCTGACAAACTAAAATCCATAGACAGTTATTTTATTGTATTCGCAATTTTATCACCCAAAGATATTAATTTCATAACATATATTCAATTAACTTTTGTTATTTTTACAGATATGAATACGAAAGAGATTTTTGCAATAGGAATCATGTCGGGAACTTCGTTGGATGGAATTGATTTGGTGTATGTGAAGTTTCTAGAGAATAATTTTCATTATTTTGAAATTGTACATGCAGAAACCGTTGCGTATTCAAAAAAATGGAAATCAACTTTGCAAAAAGCGATGCACTTTTCTTCAGAGGATTTGGCGCTTTTAAATACGCAATATGGTTTTTTTCTTGGAGAGCTTGCCTGTGATTTTATCAAGAGAAATCAATTACAGAAGATTGATTTTATAGCCTCACACGGGCATACCATTTTACATCAGCCAAAGGAAGGGATTACACTTCAAGTAGGAGATGGACAAGTGATAGCGAATGTTACCAATCAGCAAGTTGTTTGTGATTTTAGAACCCAAGATGTCCTTCTTGGAGGGCAAGGTGCTCCATTGGTTCCAATTGGAGACGAATTGTTGTTCTCGAATTACGACTTTTGCTTGAATCTAGGAGGTTTTTCTAATATTTCTTATCTCGAAAAAGGAAAAAGAATTGCTTTTGATGTTTGTCCTGTTAACATTGTTCTTAATGCCTATGCTCATCAATTAGGAGTTGAATTTGATGACGCTGGAACGCTGTCTTCGAGAGGAAGTTTAAATACCTTGCTTTTAGAAAAACTTAATTCTTTGAATTATTATAATGAAAAGCCACCAAAATCTTTGGGCTTAGAATGGGTCAAAGAACATGTGTTTCCTTTAATCGATCGTTTAGAAACAGATGTTTTATCTGTCTTGAGAACTTTTGTCGAGCACATAGCTGTGCAGATTAGCCAGGTGATACAGAAGAATAATTCAGTACTAATTACAGGTGGAGGTGTTTTCAATTCTTTTTTAATAAAAAGGATAGAAGCGATTTCGGGGACTGAGATATTACTTCCTAAAAAAGAACTGATAGAATATAAAGAAGCATTAATTTTTGCGCTGTTAGGGTTTCTTAAATTGTGTGATCGTATCAATTGTTTGTCTAGTGTAACTGGAGCAAAAAAAGACCATTCATCAGGGGTAGTTTTTTTACCTGAAAAGCAGTTGTCAAACACTTAATTTATTACTTTTTTACAGTAAATTTGTTCCTCTATTAAGGAACTCATAATTTTTAATTTTAAAAAATGAATCAACTTTAGCTTTTCCCCAGATGGGGATTACAACACAAAACGACAATTGTTTGAAGAAGCAGTAAAAAAGTTAATTTATAAAATTTTTTAGCATGAAAGAATTATTAAAAATATATGAAAATAAGCAGCCGGAAATTGTATTTCACTGGAAAGATCAAGAAACTGAAGCCGAAGGCTGGACGGTCATCAACTCCTTAAGAGGAGGAGCTGCCGGAGGAGGTACAAGAATGAGAAAAGGGTTGGATAAAAATGAAGTACTTTCTTTGGCCAAAACCATGGAGGTGAAGTTTACGGTTTCAGGACCTGCAATTGGTGGGGCGAAATCAGGAATTAATTTTGATCCAAATGATCCAAGAAAAAAAGCAGTTTTAGAGCGATGGTATCAAGCGGTAACTCCGTTGTTGAAACATTATTATGGTACTGGAGGAGATCTAAATGTAGATGCCGACAAAGAAGTAATTCCAATTACAGAAGATTGTGGCGTTTGGCACCCGCAGGAAGGAATATTTAATGGCCATTTTAAACCCACCGAAGCCGATAAAATTAATAGAATAGGTCAGTTGCGTTTGGGAGTTATTAAAGTGATTGAAGATCCCAAATATTCTCCTGATGTGTCAAAAAAATATACAGTAGCAGATATGTTAACCGGGTTCGGTGTGGCCGAGGCAGTGAAACATTATTACGCGATTTACGGTGGAGAGATTGTTGGGAAAAGAGCCCTAGTTCAGGGGTTTGGAAATGTGGGAGCGGCCGCAGCGTATTACCTTACACAACTTGGAGTTAGCGTAGTTGGTATCATCGATAGAGAAGGTGGTTTGATTTGTGAAGAAGGCTTTTCTATAGAGGAAATGAAAGCGTTGTTCTTAGCGAAAGATGGAAATAAATTGATGTCTGAAAAAATGATTCCTTTTGAAGAAATTAATGAAAAAATATGGAGTGTTCCTGCCGAAATTTTTGTTCCTGCAGCCGCATCAAGATTGGTTTCTAAGGAGCAGGTTCAGCAGATGATCAGTGCCGGTTTAGAGGTAATTTCTCCGGGAGCAAATGTTCCTTTTGCAGACAAAGAAATTTTCTTTGGATCTATTATGGAATATACCGATAATTACTTAAGTTTGCTTCCTGATTTTATTTCGAATTGCGGTATCGCTAGAGTTTTTGCTTATTTAATGGAAGGTAGAGTAGTTTTACCAATGCAAGACAAAGCAATTTTTGACGATACCTCTCGTACGATTCAGAAAGCATTGCAGCGAACTTTTGAAGCCAATGCTTCTAAAACAAAAATATGTTCAACAGCGTTTGAAATCGCGCTTAAACAATTGATATAAACATAAATATAAATGGAATTAGTAATTATTAGTGTATTTGTAATGGGGTATTTGGCCATTACTCTAGAGCATAGTTTAAAGTTAGATAAATTAATTCCAGCCCTAATAATGATGGCGGTTTGTTGGGCTTTGGTTGCCCTTGGTGTTGATCATTTTACAAATTGGTTTGATGCAAGTAAGCATGGTTTAGTAGATGGTTTTGGAGCGATGGCTCATGATGATAAATTACATTTAGTTGAAGAAACGTTGCTACATCATTTAGGGAAAACAGCAGAAATTTTAGTATTTCTTTTAGGAGCGATGACCATTGTTGAAATTATAGATTATTTTGATGGTTTTTCTACCATTAAAGGGTACGTAAATTTTAAAAGTAAAAAGAAACTTTTATGGATGTTTTCAATATTGGCTTTTATCTTGTCTGCAATTATAGACAACTTAACCGCAACGATTGTATTGATCTCAATTTTGCAGAAAATCGTTAAAAAAAGAGACGACAGAATTTGGTTTGCAGGTTTGATCATTATTGCTGCAAATGCAGGTGGAGCTTTTTCTCCCATTGGAGATGTTACAACCACCATGCTTTGGATTGGAGATAAAGTAAGTACAGGGATGTTGTTTATCTATTTATTCATTCCTTCACTTTTATGCATGTTGGTTCCTACCTTTATTGCGACCTTTTTACCTTCTTTTAAAGGAGAAATAGACTTCGATGAACACGAGGTTGTAAAAAATAAAAGTCCTCACAGTGCAAGAATGTTGTATTTAGGATTGGGAGCGATCTTATTTGTGCCAGTTTTTAAAACGGTAACGCATTTACCTCCTTATGTTGGGATGATGTTGTCTTTAGCGGTAGTCGCTACCTTTGCTGAAATTTATAGTCGTGCAAAATTCTCGATGACAGATTATGACAGTGCAGAATCAGATGCCCATGCGCATCACAGTCCTGTCCATCATTCATTGTCTAAAATTGAAATGCCGAGTATTTTATTTTTCTTAGGTATTTTAATGGCAGTTGCTGCGTTAGAGTCTTTAGGAATTTTATTCAATTTTGCGGACAGTTTAAAACAAGGAATTCCACTGGTAGGGACAGAATTAGAAGGAACTCTTGTGTCTGATTTAGTCGTGCTTTTATTAGGTGTGGGTTCTGCAGTTATTGATAACGTACCATTGGTGGCGGCAAGTTTAGGAATGTTTTCTGAATCGATAGACAATCCATTATGGCATTTTATTGCCTTTTCTGCAGGAACAGGGGGATCCATGTTAATCATTGGTTCTGCCGCAGGGGTAGTTGCAATGGGAATGGAAAAAATAGACTTTTTCTGGTATTTGAAAAAAATATCTTGGTTGGCATTCATCGGGTTTATGGTCGGCTCTGCCGCATTCTTAGTGATAAGAGAATTCGTATAGCCTTCCAATAAATTATTTAAAGAATTGTCATTTTGTGCAGCCACAGAATGGCATTTTTTTATGAAATATAATGTGTTCTTTTCATATTAAAACAATTTTAAAAAAGAATGTCCGTTAATTAACTAGAACTTAAAAAGAGAATTAAATGATCTTATTTTTTCAAGAAAATAACCCACTTTTAGAGGAGGCTGTTTCACAGGAAAAAACACTTTCTATCTACCGTTTAATTATGGATGGTGGTTTGGGAGGGCAAATAATAATAGGAATCCTTTTTGTATTGCTAGGGGTTACTTTGTATATTTATTTTGAACGTTTTTTTGCGATTCAATCGGCTTCAAGAATCGATGAGAACTTTATGAATCAAATCAAAGACGATATTTCGAATGGAAAAATAGAGACTGCTAGTGCCTTGTGTATTCGAACGAATACTCCTACGGCAAGACTAATTGGCAAAGGAATTTCTAGAATTGGGAAGCCTTTAGAAGACATTAATACAGCGATCGAGACGGCAGGTAAACTGGAGGTCTATCAGCTGGAAAAAAATGTAAGTGTGTTGGCAACCATCGCTGGGGCAGCTCCCATGATTGGGTTTTTGGGGACGGTCATAGGAATGATTGTCGCCATTCATGAAATTGCAAATGCAGGGGGGCAAATAGACATTAAAATGCTTTCCGATGGTTTGTATACCGCAATGACTACAACTGTTGGAGGTTTAATCGTAGGGATTATAGCCTATGTTACCTACAATCATCTGGTTGTAAGAACAAATAAAATAGTATATCAAATGGAGGCAACTTCTGTCGCTTTTTTAGACTTATTAAACGAACCTGTTTAGTATGAATTTACGCGGAAGAAACAAAGTGGATCCTTCATTTAATATGTCGTCAATGACGGATATTGTCTTTTTATTGTTGATATTCTTCATGCTTACTTCAACCTTGGTTACGGTTAGTGCTATTGATGTGCTTTTGCCAAAGGCTGGAGGAAAAACAGAAAACAATACTTCTATTTCAGTCAGTATTACTAGTAACTCCACGTTTTACATAGACAAAGCCAAGGTAAGTTCTTTACAGTTGGAGCGCGAAATTTTAAAAAAAGTGGGAGTAGATAAAAAGAAAACAATTATCATCAGAGGAGACAAAGCAGCGCCCTATGAAAAAGTAATGAACGTAATTGACATCGCAAATAAGCACAAGCTAAAAATGATTTTAGCAGTTAAAGGAGGGAAATAAGATATTGGTTAGAGAGGTTAAACATAAACGTGCATCTGCAATAATTACCGCTGTAATTTTACTGCTCCTCGTTTTTGTAATTTGTAATTTTGGAATGCGATACCTAGATCCACCTGAAGAATATGGTTTGGCAGTTAATGTTGGTTCTTCTGAGGTAGGAAATAGAATGCCTGTTCAAAAAAACAAGAAAAATTCAACGTCTAATTTAGTTCAAAATAAAGCGCTTGTTAAAGATGAGGTTGTTGAGGTTCCAAAAGAAGTTCCAAGAGAAGTTCCAAAGGAATCATTTCTTACGGATGAGACTGTTAAAGAAGTTCCTATAGTAGAAAAAGAAACGGAAGAAGAAGAGCCAATGGTAGCGGAAATTGTTCAGAAGAAAAAAATCACACCACCGAAAGTAGCAAAAGCAACCCAAGATGCTTTGCGTAGTTTATTAGAGGGAGCCTCTGCAACCGAGTCATCAGATGAAGAAGGAGGTATTGACAATCCAGGAATCAAAGGAAGTGACAAAGGAGATGCGACTTCGCTTGAATCTCAAGGGAATTCAGCAAATGGTTTTAACATGAATTATAATTTAGCAGGTAGAAAAGTGCTTTCAACTCCCAAGGAGCAGCCAGATTGTCAAGAAGAAGGGAGGGTGGTCGTTCGTGTGCAGGTCGATAATAATGGAAATGTAGTTGCTGCATTAGCAGGTGTTAAAGGAACTACGAATTCTGCACCTTGTTTGTTAAAACCGGCCAAAGAAGCGGCTTTACGAACGCAATGGAATGCAGATTTAGCCGCACCGTCAAAACAAGTAGGAACCATCATCTATACCTTTTCATTAATCAAATAATCTCTTATTTTTGTAGCATGAATTACGAACAAACCTTGGCATGGATGTTTGCTCAATTACCGATGTATCAGAGAGAAGGTAAAACGGCATTTAAAAAAGAGCTGACCAATATAGTGGCTTTTTCAAAGGAATTGAATTTTCCTGAAAAAAAGTTTACAACCATTCATGTCGGAGGCACAAATGGAAAAGGGTCTACCAGTCATTTAATTGCTTCTATTTTTCAAGAAGCAGGGTATAAAGTAGGATTGTATACGTCGCCTCATCTAAAGAATTTTACGGAAAGAATTCGGATCAATGGTGAAGAAATTCCACAAGAAAAAGTATGCTCCTTTATCAAAGCGCACAAGCATTTTTTAGAGTGCCAACAATTGTCTTTTTTTGAGATGACTGTAGGGATGGCTTTTGATTATTTTGCATCGGAAAAAGTTGATATTGCCATCATAGAAGTTGGTTTAGGAGGAAGATTGGATTCGACCAATATCATTACTCCAGCCGTTTCTGTAATTACAAATATAGGATTAGATCATACCCAGTTTTTGGGAGAAACCTTGTCTGAAATAGCTTTTGAAAAAGCAGGGATTATCAAAGAGAATGTTCCGGTTGTCATTGGAGAAAGACAGGTGGACGTTGCTCATGTATTTATTTCCAAGGCTGAGGAAAAAAAAGCATCTATTAGTTTTGCTTCAGAGGAGGATGCCATTTATGCAACTGGCTTGCTAGGGGAGTATCAAAAGAAAAATTCAAAAACAGCAGTCCACGCCGTTAGAAAAGTAAAAGGGTTTCAGATTTCAGAAGAACACATCAACAACGGATTATTGAATGTGGTCCAAAATACCAACTTAAAAGGAAGGTGGCAAGTACTTCAAGAAAACCCGAAGGTTATTTGTGATACCGCACATAATAAAGAGGGTCTTAGTTTGGTATTACAACAATTAGAAAAAGAATCTTTTCAAAAAGTTCATATGGTCTTAGGAGTTGTAGAGGACAAGAAACTAGCACAAATTTTACCACTTTTCCCATCAGAAGCAATCTATTACTTTTGTAAACCCGACATTCCAAGAGGTCTTTCAGAAAAGGATTTGCAAGAAAAAGCAGCTGAATTTCATTTGCTTGGAGAAAGGTATTCTAGTGTTTTACAAGCGCTTGAAAGTGCCTTATTAAATGCAAATCAACAAGATATCATCTATGTTGGAGGAAGTACCTTTGTTGTTGCTGAAATTATTTAAATAAAAGTTCATTTTTTGTTTGGTAAATTGAAAATCCGTTCTATATTTGCAACCGCTTAGGGCAATTAGCTCAGTTGGTTCAGAGCATCTCGTTTACACCGAGAGGGTCGGGGGTTCGAATCCCTCATTGCCCACATCAATTAAAATCCTGATGAATTTTTCATCAGGATTTTTTATTTTAAAAAATTTGAAGCTTGCTTCAGAATTTTTTAAAATAAAAAAGACTCGATTGAGCGTAGCTCATCAGGATTGTATTTGCAGGAGCGGTCTTTCAGGGATGCAGGACTGGCTTTTTAGGCAGGAGTGAATCCCTATTAATATTGCTTGCTTGATCATTTTTTGAAAATAAAAAAGACTCGATTGAGCTTAGCTCATCAGGGCATGATATTTAAGCAGGAGTGAATCCCTTTTTGAATAACGATGATGATTTAGTAAGAAGTTTTTCTGTATTTTTTTTACAAGAGGTCTCTCTCTTTTACAATATTTATACTGATTTATAGTTAACACTAGTATTAGATAAAGAGTTCCCCTGTTCTTTAGTATATTTGTCTCATAGAAAAAGAGCTAAAAAGTACTTCCAAATGGATGTTAAATTATCAGGAAAAAAAATACTTATAACCGGTGGTGCTGGATTCATAGGGTCTAATCTGTGTGAGTCTTTGCTTGATTTGAATAATGAAGTTGTTTGCTTGGATAATTTTACGACTGGAAAAAGAGAAAATCTCACCTCCTTTTTAAAAAATCCAAATTTCACCTTAATGGAAGGGGATATTAGAAATTTACAAGATTGTATGTTGGCAACTAAAGACGTAGATTATGTGTTGCATCAAGCTGCTTTGGGTTCAGTTCCTCGTTCGATTATAGATCCTATCACGTCTAATGATGTAAATGTAGGAGGATTCTTAAATATGTTGGTAGCCTCCAGAGATAATAAAGTCAAACGATTTATATATGCTGCAAGTTCTTCAACCTATGGAGATTCTGAATCCCTGCCAAAAGTTGAAGAGGTGATAGGAAAACCCTTATCGCCCTATGCCATTACCAAATACGTGAATGAATTATATGCTGATATTTTTAGTAAAAATTACGGATTAGAAACGATTGGTTTGCGATATTTTAATGTCTTTGGTAAAAAACAAGATCCAAATGGTGCCTATGCGGCAGTAATTCCAAAATTCGTAAGTCAATTAATGAAGTTGGAATCACCTGTGATTAATGGAGATGGTAATTATTCAAGAGATTTTACTTATATTGACAATGTCATACAGGCCAATTTGTTAAGTATAACGGCAGATCAAAAAGGAATCAATACGGTATACAATGTGGCTTTTGGAGAACGAAATACTTTGAATGATTTGATGGGGTATTTAAAAGAATATTTGTCAGCATTCAACCCAGAGATCCAAAAGGTAACGGTACTTAATGGTGCCAATAGAACAGGAGATATTCCGCATTCTCATGCGAGCATTGCCAAAGCAAAAAAAGCCTTACATTATGATCCTCAATATTCTTTACAACAAGGATTAAAACAGGCGATTCAATGGTATTGGGAACATTTAAAGTAGTGAAAAGTAAGAAAATAAAAAAAGTGCTAGGGTTTAATATAAAGTGAAAAAAGAAAATGAAAAAAAAAGATACCATTGGAATTATAGGTTTGGGGTATGTAGGCTTGCCTTTGGCAAGGCTTTTTGCCACCAAGTACGCAGTTGTAGGATTTGATGTTAATCAGACTAGAATTCGTGAACTGAGGCAAGGAGAAGATACTACGCAAGAGGTTTCTAAAGCTCTTTTAGAGTCCGTTTACCTCTCTGAAAATACAAATGAGGTAGGGTTGTTTTATTCTTCAGAATCACAAGATTTAAAAGACTGTACCCATTTTATTGTAACGGTTCCTACTCCAGTAGATAAAAACAATAGACCTGTTTTAACCCCCTTGATTAAAGCAAGTGAAACCGTTGGAGGCGTCATGAAAAAAGGAGCTATTGTAGTGTATGAGTCTACCGTCTATCCGGGAGCTACAGAAGAAGACTGTGTGCCTGTTCTGGAAAACGTATCCGGACTAAGATTTAATGAAGATTTTTTTGTTGGTTATTCTCCTGAGAGAATTAATCCCGGAGACAAAAAGCACACCGTAGACAACATCTTAAAAATCACCTCAGGTTCTACCAAAGAAGTAGGTGAAGAGGTAGATGCATTGTACGCCTCTGTTATTTCAGCAGGGACTCATTTAGCTCCAACAATTAAAGTGGCTGAGGCTGCAAAAGTCATTGAAAACTCGCAGAGAGATATCAATATTGCCTTTGTAAATGAATTGGCAAAGATCTTTAATTTGATGGATATTAACACCAAAGATGTATTAACAGCTGCGCAAACTAAATGGAATTTCTTACCTTTCCAGCCTGGTTTGGTTGGTGGGCATTGTATTGGGGTTGACCCCTATTACTTAGCTCAAAAAGCACAAGAGTTTGGCTACCATCCAGAAATTATATTAGCGGGTAGAAGAGTCAATGATGGGATGGGTCAGTACGTGGCATCACAAGTAGCCAAACTAATGATTCAAAGAAGTATAGAGGTTAAGGGAGCAGCAGTATTAGTTTTAGGGATTACCTTTAAAGAAAACTGTCCTGATGTTCGAAATACCAAAGCTGTTGATTTGGTGCACGAATTAGAAGATTATGGGGCAAACGTCACAATTTTTGATCCGCATGCAAATCCCAAAGAGGTGAATATAGAGTACAATTTACATTCAAGTAAGGTGGTGCCTGCTGAGAAATTTGATGCAATCGTATTGGCTGTTGCCCATGAAGAATTTCAACAATTACCTCTTGAAAACATAAAAAAAGAAAAATCAATTGTATACGATGTAAAGAATTTTTTAGATTCTAAGCAGGTAGATAAATCATTATAAATAAATGAAAAATTTTGCATTACTAGGGGCTGCAGGATATATTGCGCCCAGGCATTTACAAGCGATAAAGGAAACAAATAATCAGCTAATAGCTGCCTTAGATAAATTTGACAGTGTGGGTATTATGGACCGTTATTTTCCAAATGCCGATTTTTTTGTTGAATTTGAACGTTTTGATCGTCACATAGAAAAATTGAAAAGAGCAAATACCTCTTTGGATTATGTGAGTATTTGCACTCCTAATTATTTACACGATTCTCATATTAGAATGGCCTTAAGAAGAGGTGCAGATGCAATCTGTGAAAAACCATTGGTTTTGAATCCATGGAATGTAGATGCATTAATGGACATTGAAAAAGAATCGGGTCAAAAAATACATACCATTTTACAATTGCGTTTGCATCCAAGTATCATCGCGTTGAAAAATAAAGTAGACGCTGCAAAACAAAAAAAAGAAAAGTATGAGGTAGATTTAACCTATATTACCTCAAGAGGATCTTGGTATGACGTCTCTTGGAAAGGAGATGAGAGTAAATCAGGAGGAATTGCCACAAACATTGGGGTTCATTTTTACGACATGCTTTCTTGGATTTTTGGGGATCTACAAGAGAATCAAGTACATTTGAGGTCAAAAGACAAAGCGGCAGGTTATTTGGAGTTTGAAAAGGCACGGGTTCGATGGTTTTTATCCATTAATGAACAAGATTTGCCATCTCATATTCAAGAAAAAGGACAACGAACTTTCCGTTCCATTACCATCGATGATCAAGAGCTAGAGTTTAGTGCAGGCTTTACAGATTTGCATACCAAGAGCTACGAACAGATTTTAAAAGGGACTGGTTTTGGACTCCAAGCGGCAAGTAAGTCCATTCAAATTGTACACGACATTAGAAACGCCCCAATTGTTCATCGGGGAATGCAGCATCCTTTTCTTAAGTAAGCAATCAATAATAAAAAAAATGAAAAAAAAGTTACTCATTGTTTCGGGCTATTTTAATCCTATCCACAAAGGACATTTGGAGTATTTTAACAATGCGAAAGAACTTGCAGATGAGTTGTTTGTGATTGTAAATAGCGATGAACAACGAGCATTAAAAGGGTCGAAAGAATTTCAAAAAGAAGCGGAACGCTTGTTCATTGTTCAGAATATAAAAGCGGTAGACAAAGCCATGATTTCGATTGATCAAGACCGAACAGTTTGTGCTACTATTCGCAGTGTTTTTGAAACTTATGGACATGCCTATCAAATAGGTTTTGCCAATGGGGGAGATCAGGAGAACCATTCTATTCCTGAAGCGCCAATTTGTAAAGAATTACATATTGAGTTGATTGATGGTTTGGGCGCAAAAATTCAATCTTCTTCTTGGTTATTAGATAAAAAATAAAAAAAAATGAAAACAGGAATCACATTTAGTACCTTCGATTTATTGCATGCGGGTCATGTAAAAATGTTGGAAGAAGCCAAGCGTCAGTGCGATTATTTAATTGTGGGTCTGCAGTTAGACCCCTCGATTGATCGCCCTGAAAAGAATGCGCCTTCACAATCTATCATAGAGCGGTATATTCAACTGAAAGGATCTAAGCACATCGATGAAATTGTACCCTATGTTTCTGAGCAAGATTTAGAAGATATTTTACGTTCTTTTAAAATTGATGTGCGCATCATCGGAGACGAATACAAAGAAATAAATTTTACAGGCAAAGATTATTGCAAAGAGAAAGGAATTGAGATCTATTACAATTCGAGAGATCACCGATTTTCCTCGACTGGTCTCAGAAAACAGGTGAAGCAACTTGAAGACAAATAAGAAATGAATATTACAGTTATAGGATCCGGATATGTTGGGCTCGTCTCAGGAACATGTTTCGCAGAGATGGGGAATACCGTTACTTGCGTAGACATAGATCCCGTTAAGATTGAAAAATTAACCCAAGGGATTGTTCCAATTTTTGAACCAGGTTTAGAGACCATGGTGTTAAAAAATGTAAAAAATAAAAATTTGTTTTTTACAACAGCGTTGCACAAAGCTCTTGAAAATTCTGAAATTGTTTTTATAGCCGTTGGAACTCCTATGGGAGATGATGGCTCTGCAGATCTTCAATACGTATTGGCCGTAGCCAAGTCTATAGGGCAGTCCATGCAAAAAAGGTTGATTGTAGTCGATAAATCTACGGTGCCTATTGGAACTGCAGATAAAGTGAAAGCAATCATCCAAAAAGAATTAGATGTACGAAACGCTGATTTACAGTTTGATGTGGTTTCAAATCCAGAATTTTTAAAAGAAGGAGCTGCGATTAATGATTTTATGAAGCCTGATCGGGTAGTGATCGGAGCTGATTCTGAAATTGCTTTTAAAAAAATGAAAGAACTATACTCTCCTTTTTTTAGGTCACATGACCGTTTTATAACCATGGACATTCGTTCTGCTGAGATGACGAAGTATGCTGCCAATGCGATGCTAGCTACTAAAATATCTTTTATGAATGAAATTGCCAATATCTGTGAAAAGGTAGGGGCAGATGCCAATCAAGTACGTATTGGTATTGGTTCAGACCAGCGTATAGGATATAGTTTTATTTATCCTGGTGCAGGCTATGGAGGATCTTGTTTTCCAAAAGATGTAAAAGCACTTGCGAAAATTGCGAGAGAAAATGGTTATACAGCAAAACTGATCACTGCGGTAGAAGAAGTAAACGATGTGCAAAAATTAGTGATCGCTCAAAAAATTGTAACTCGTTTTGGTGAAGATCTCACCGGGTTTACCTTTGGGATTTGGGGCTTGGCTTTTAAACCAGGAACTGATGACATGCGAGAAGCACCTGCTATATACGTAATTAAAGAATTGGTGAAGCGTGGTGCCAAAATAAAAGCCTTCGATCCAAAAGCACTGAACGAAGCTGAAGAACAGTATTTAAAAGATGTCCAAAATATTGAGTATGTAACGTCTAAATATGAAGTTTTAAATAATGCCGATGCTTTGGTTTTACTCACCGAATGGAAGGAGTTTCGTTCGCCTGATTTTGAAGAGATGAAACTACAATTGAAAAATCCTGTTATTTTTGATGGGAGAAATCAATACAACGCATTTAATTTAGAAGAAAAAGGGTTTGAATATGTGCAAATAGGTAAATAAACAATGGTAACGAAAGAGGCTAAAATATACATTGCAGGTCACAGAGGAATGGTAGGTTCTGCTGTTTGGAGAGCACTATACAACAAAGGGTATACGAATTTGTTAGGCAAAACCAGCAAAGAACTCGATTTAAGAAATCAACAGGCTGTTGCTGACTTTTATAAAAAAGAACAACCCGAAGTTGTGATTGATGCTGCAGCAAAAGTAGGAGGTATTTTGGCTAACAATAATTTTCCATATCAATTTTTAATGGAGAACCTACAAATTCAAAATAACCTAATTGATGGCGCTCATAAAGCTGGTATTGAAAAATTTATTTTTCTGGGAAGCTCGTGTATCTACCCAAAATTCGCAGCACAACCCCTAAAAGAGGAGTGTCTATTAACAGACTCATTAGAGCCTACTAATGAGTGGTATGCCATTGCAAAAATCACTGGAGTGAAAGCGTGCCAATCAATACGTAAACAATACCAAAAAGAATATGTGAGTTTAATGCCCACGAACCTGTATGGTTCTTTTGATAATTTTGATTTAGAATCCTCACATGTATTGCCAGCGATGTTGCGTAAATTCCATGAGGCTAAAATAAATAATAATTCAGACGTAACGCTTTGGGGTAGTGGAACTCCGATGAGAGAGTTTTTATTTGTCGATGACATGGCAGCAGCCGTGATTCATGCATTAGAGAACAATTTGCCTGAAGACTTATACAATATAGGTACTGGAAAAGACATTACTATAAAAGAACTTGCGCAGACCATCCAAAAGGTAATTGGTCATCAAGGGAAGATTCTTTGGGATGCCAGTAAACCAGATGGTACCCCAAGAAAACTAATGGATGTCTCCAAAATGAAAGAAATCGGATGGCGCTATTCAACAGAGTTAGAAGAGGGAATTAAAAAAACGTATACTTGGTTTTTAAAAAATATGGATTCATTAAAAGAAATCAAATTATGAAAGTTGCATTAATTACAGGAATTACTGGGCAAGATGGGTCGTATTTGGCAGAGCTTTTGTTAGAAAAAGGATATGTGGTACATGGGATTAAAAGAAGGGGCTCTTCACTAAATACTCAAAGAATTGATCATATTTATCAAGATCCTCATGAAGAGAATCCAAGATTTAAACTACATTATGGAGATTTATCCGACGCCATGAATTTGACCCGTATTATCCAAGAAACACAACCTGATGAAATCTACAATTTAGGTGCGATGTCTCATGTAGGAGTTTCTTTTGACACCCCTGAATATGTTGGTAATATTGATGGATTGGGAACTTTACGAGTTTTAGAGGTGGTTCGTTTATTGGGTTTAGAAAAGAAAACAAGAATTTATCAAGCCTCTACTTCGGAATTGTATGGAGGCATGCCAGAAAACAAAAATGAAAAAGGATTTTATGATGAATCTTCACCGTTTTATCCAAGATCTCCTTATGGAGTTGCCAAGATTTATGGATTTTGGATTACTAAGAATTATCGTGAAGCTTATCATATGTTTGCGTGTAATGGTATTTTATTCAACCATGAATCTCCAAGAAGAGGAGAAACTTTTGTAACAAGAAAAATTACCCGTGCGGTATCAAAAATTGCTCTAGGATTACAAGATAAATTTTATTTAGGAAATTTTGAAGCTCAGAGAGATTGGGGACACGCAAAAGATTATGTACGTATGATGTGGATGATCTTGCAAGCAGAGCAACCGGAGGATTGGGTTATTGCAACTGGGGTAACTACAAAAGTAAGAGACTTTGTCCGCTTGGCTTTTGGCGAGGTTGGAATTGAATTGGAGTTTAAGGGGGAGGGTACCAATGAAAAAGCCTATGTTACCGCTTGTAATCATAAGGATTTTCAAGTAGAGATTGGAAAAGAAGTGCTATCTGTAGATCCTACTTATTTTCGTCCAACAGAAGTAGATTTGCTAATTGGAGATCCCTCAAAGGCGAAGAGTAAATTAGGATGGGTTCCAGAACACGATCTAGCTTCTTTAGTAAAAGAGATGATGGAAGCGGATGTTTTTTTGATGAAAAAAGAGTTGGTGTTGTTAAATTCAGGTTACAAAATGTTAAAGAAGTTAGAGTAAAAGACAGGCTGTAATCTACCGCTTTCACTTATAAAAAAAATAGAAATATATCTAATCCATGTGATAAAAATGTATATTTGCAAAAAAATAATACTCATTAAAAAAGATAAAAAGTGCGTAAAATTTTAACCATCATCTGTACACTGTTTAGTTTGTTGCAACTGCATTCACAAACTGAACAAGATCTCATTTCAGAAGCAAATCGTCTTAAAATTAGTTCTAGACAAGAAGCGATTAGTGCCTTGTCAGACAAAGGAATTAGTGAATCTCAAGCCAAAGAAATGGCTCAGATACGAGGCATTGATTTTGAAGCCTTTTTAGAACAGTATTTGAAATCAAACAAGGGGGCTTCAGAGAAAAATAGTATCAATACAATAGCGAATAAGGTTGTAACTGAGCTAGAAGTTGCACTTCCATTGAATGATACCATTGTAGCTCTTGATTCAACGCAAGTTGTCGAAAAAGTGATTGACAATTATTTTGGATACGACATTTTTGTAAACAATCCCTTTGGGCAAAAAGAGTATTTACTCGGTAATATTGATGAAGGGTATATTTTAGCCCCAGGAGATGAGCTTAGAATTACTGTTTTTGGAGATAACAACCTTGAATTTGTTTCTAAAATAGATTTAAATGGAAATATTTCTTTTCCGAATATTGGAGTGTTCTTTGCCGCAGGAAATTCTTTTGCGACCTTAAAAAAGAGAGTGAAAATATTTTTAGGTAAATATTACAGTGGGTTACTCGCTTCCCCATCACGCACATTCTTAGATGTTTCTTTAACTCAAATTAGACCGGTGAAAGTTTCTGTTTTAGGAAATGTTACGACCCCAGGACCTCATTTGGTCAATGGGATGGCTACCGTTTTGAATGCCTTGTATGCTTCAGGAGGAATCAATACTTCAGGAACACTCAGAGATGTGAAAGTGTACCGAAATAACAAACTAATAAAAAAAATTGATTTATACGATTACATTACCCAAGGGAATATCGATAAAGACATTCGACTGACCAACAACGATGTTTTATTTGTTGGCCCTCGTTTGTCTTCTGTGACCTTGTCTGGAAAAGTAAAAAAAGAAGCTATTTACGAATTAAAGCCAGGGGAATCTCTTCAAGACTTATTTACTTACTCTGGTGGACTGCCAGCAGACGCTGCCACTGACAATGTAAATATTTCTAGAATCAAGCCTTTTCAGGAACGAACACAACAATTGGTTTTTGATCGTTTTTTAACAACCATCAATTATGCGAGTATTCAGAGAAGTTCAGAAAAAGAATTTCAGCTTATGGATGGAGATCTTGTAACAGTTCAGGAGATTTTAGCAGAAGAAAAGAATAAAGTGTTTATCGAAGGGAATGTCAATGCCCCAGGAAGTTATGCGCTAGATGTTTACAAAGATTTAAAAACGTTAATCAATTTAGGTGCTAAAGGACTATTGCCAAATACCTATCTTAAAAAATTAGATATTAATAAGGTGGATGACAAAGGAAGTCTATCATTTAAAACCTACAATCTATCAAGTGTTCTGAATGATCAAATAAAAGTATCTCTAGAAGAAAATGATTCAATCAAAATTTATTCTTTAGAAGAGGTGCAAGGAGCTCAAACAGTTACTATTTCTGGTTTTGTGTCCGATACTATTCCAAAAACAGTTTTTTGGAGTAAAAATCTCTCTATTTTTGATTTGATCTTTCAAGCGGTTTCTTATGAAGAATTAGATTTTCAATCGAAAGTATTGACAAGTCGTTTGGATTTAAAAAGATTTGATAAGCAGACAGGTTTGTATAACTTGACTCAATACAGTATTGACAAACTTGAAGAAATAAAAACAACCTATTTAATGCCTAATGACGAGGTGGTATTGTATACAAAGTCCGTAACTCGAGACATTGTACCTGAGTTTCGTGTCTTAGGAAAGGTTCAAGACCCAGGAGCGTTTTCATTAGGGAATACAATGTATGTAGAAGATGCTATTTTAATGGCGGGAGGTTTTGTTGATGATGCAGAAAAAACAGTTGTGAATGTCAATCGATTAGACAGGGATGTGGACAAAGGAACCTATTCGAAGTTAACAACCTATGCGATAGATAGGGAGTATCTGTTGGGTTTAAAGAAGCGTCCTTCCAACCCTTTTATTCTCAAAAATAAAGACATCATAACAGTGTATGCTCCTATTAGAGCTAAATTTCAACCCACTATTTCAGTGGAAGGGGAAGTGAAATTTCCTAGAAATATTATATTAGAAAACGATCAAGTATCCGTTAGAAAGGTTATTGCGATTGCTGGTGGTTTGACGAACAACTCAAACCTCGAGAGTTCTTATATTGTTCGAGACAGTTTGAAGGTGACTTTTGATCCTAAAAAACTCAATTCTAGTAAAGATATTTCGCTTTTAGATGGTGATATTTTGGTCATTGGTTCTAAGTTAGCTTCAGTTTCAACTTCAGGAGGAGTTTTAAATCCATCAATTTTTAATTGGGAAAAAGGAAGAAGAGCGAAGTATTACATTGCAAATTCTGGAGGTACGAAGAAACGCATAGAGAGTCGTTTTGTGCTTCAGTCAAATGGTAAATCTGAAAAAATAGGGTTCTTTAACAATCCAATAGTATATCCTGGGGCTGAGATCATCATCATTGAAAAACCTGAAAAGGTAGCTGGAGAGAGCGGTAAGTTTCTGGATGATTTTGTAAAGATTTTTGGAATTCTATCAGGAACCTTGACTACCGTTATTTTAACGACTAAATTATAAAACAGATGGAACTCTCAGAAAAGAACCTACAGGCAGAAGATCAAATAGACATTGTTGCATTGCTTGCAAAAGTTTGGAGTCAAAAAAAGCTGATATTCCGATCGGTTTGTGTCTTTGGAATTATTGGGGTTGTCGTTGCCTTGTCAACACCGAATCAATACACTGCCTCTTCGATGTTTACTCCTAGCTCAGGTGGAGAATCTTCGGGCTCAGGTGGTTTAAAAGGGTTGGCTTCATTGGCGGGAATCAATATAGGTTCGATGTCTGAGGGCAGCAAAGAAATTTCACCCATGTTGTATGGTAAAATCGTTGAAGGTGCCACCTTTAAAAAAGAATTGTTAGACGCTCCTTTAAAAAACATCGCTGGTGTTCAGACACTAAAAGCGTATTTTAATCAAAAAGAATCTTCGTCTTCTTTTATGAGTGAGCTGCCATCAAAAGTAATTGGATTGTTCAAGTCTGATGCGGTTGCAGCTACTTTTGAGTCTGTTAATGGAATTGAATCGGTATCTGAGGATGAGCATGCATATTTTAAAGCAATCGATGAAATTTTAACCTTATCTATAAATGATAAGGATGGTTTTATTGAAATGATTGCGCAAAGTGAAAACCCTCAAGTAGCAGCACAAGTAGCAAAAAATGGAGAACTCCTTTTGCAGGAACAAATTATTGCGATCAAAACAAAATCTAGTTTAGAGCTTCTTCAGTATCTAGAAGAACAATATGCTGATAAGAAAGTATTGTTAAATGAAGCCCAGGATCGTTTGTCTCGTTTTAAAGATCGAAACTTAAATATTGCTACGAATCGTTTTTCTAATAATCAGACCCGTCTGGAGTCAGAACTTCAAACAGCCACTGCAGTATTTCAAAATGTAGTCACCCAGTTAGAGCAAGTGAAGTTTCAAGTAACCAAGGATACACCGGTCTTCTCAATCTTAAAACCCGTGGTGTTTCCTAGCGAAAAATCAGCACCAAAACGAAGTTTAATCGTGGTAGTTTGGTTGTTTTTAGGAGTTATTACAAGTATTGGTTTTGTGCTAGCGAAAGAACCTGTTACAAGTATTGTTCAGAAAATTGTCAGCAAAGAAGACTAAGTAATATATCTATTTATACATTTGTTATTGATTCTATAGACTTTATGAAGCTTTTAAGGTCTAACAAGTAGAAAGCTCTTTAAGGCTTATTACTTTTATTCATGATATAAGATAAACAGCCTATTTTGATATTCAACAGTTAAAAATTAATGGGCACGTTATGGGCTTATTACTAGGTCCTTTTTTTGTATATTTGATCTGATAAGTTATTATTAACAATAACATCATTGTAATGGTGTTATTAATTTAAGCAAGCATTGTTATATTTTTTACCTTCGTTGAACATAAGTTAATATGCGAACACTTTATCAATGGTAAATATAAAATTACCTTGCTTTTATTAATTTAGTAAAAAGTGTTCGTCAACAAGTAAAATAAAAAGAATGGATTATATGCTAATTCAAGGATTACTAATTTTTGCTTTACCCTTTATTACTTTGTTCATAGGTGTTTTTATTGGATCTCTGTTCATCATTCCAAAAATAAGACAACTCTCATTGAGGAATCATTTGATGGATGCATCAGATCATCGGAGTTCTCACATCGGCAGTGTACCTTCTTTTGGAGGTGTCGCTTTTTACATCAGCTATATTTTAGTATTATTCTTTAGCCAATCCCTAGACAATCACCATGTATCCCTTACTTTTCTGGCGTCTATTTCTATTGTATTTTTCACTGGTTTTTTAGACGATTTGAAGAATTTATCACCAAAAATAAAGTTTCTAGGTCAATTTGTTGCGGTAGGTCTTTTAATGACGCAACCTGATTTCAGAATCAATTCACTACATGGTTTTATGGGGTTCTATGAGATTCCTCTAATTCCATCGGTTGTCGGGAGTATGTTTTTTTTATTGGGCTTGATCAATGCGTTTAATCTGATTGACGGCATAGATGGCCTAACGGGAATTACAGGAATTATTGTGGCTTCGTTTTATGCATTCATGTTTTACACCCTAGATACTTTTTTTTACGCATCCATAGCGATCACGACCATTGCAACATTACTGGCTTTCTTGCGATTTAATTTTTCTATCAAACGAAAAATATTTATGGGCGATACGGGGAGTTTGGTCATTGGTTTGGTCTTGGGCTTGCTAACGCTAAAATTAATGTCATTTGGAGATGAAGCATATGTTTCTCTGTCCTTTAACCGTGCACAGCTTCCTTTGTTTTTAATTGCAGTCTTGTTTGTGCCGCTTCTAGATACCCTTCGTGTCATGCTAGTGAGAGCTGTGAATGGGACGCCTATTTTTGAGCCCGACAGAAATCATATCCATCATATTATCATTGATTTTGGATTGTCGCATCGAAGGGCTTCCTTTTTGATCGGTTTTTCAAATTTTATCGCCGCTCTGATCATGTTTTTTGTCATTCAACTTTTCAATTTTTTAGGTTCTTTTTTAGTCCTCATATCCTTACTTTTTATTGCCGTTCTCATTTTGTTTTTGATGAATAAAAATACAACAGCCATTCGTTTGAAGGTGAAAATCAAACAATCTTTATTACGCATGTTTTTATGATCAAATTTATCAATCTATGTTCTCTTATTTTGATCAATTTCAATATCTTTGTTTTCGAAAATAACACCTATTATGTCTGAAAAATGGTTTATTATTTTTACGAAGCCTAGAAACGAACTAAAGGTGTCGGATCGTCTTTTATCCATTGGGATAGAGGCTTATACTCCTTCTCGAGTTGAGTTGCGTGAGTGGTCCGATCGTAAGAAAAAAGTAAGGGTGCCTTTGTTGCCCTCGATGGTGCTCGTGCAGTTAGCCGAAAAAGAAGTGAATAAAGTTTTTGAAATACCTGGTGTGGTACGGTATTTGTTTGAGTATGGAAAACGTGCCGAGGTTTCTAACCAAGAGGTATTGGCGATGCAAGCTCATGTAGCAAATTCGTTTTCAGTTCAAGAAAATAAATTAGTCGTGGGAGATACCATCCAAGTACCTTTGCTGGATCAAGAGGCTTTATTGCTCTCTGTAAAAGGAAAGAATTGTATTGCGCAATTAAAAAAATTGGGCGCTGTGGTCTCATTTCAACTGAAGTAATCAGTTGTTTTTTTTTGGTTATGATTTTCCATTACTGTGAGTAGTGATGGCGAAGCCGTATCATAGAGCAACATAAATAGCTTTTTTAAAAGCTATAAAAATAAAAAAAGAACTAAATTGACTACCGGTGGTAGTCGAGAAAAAATAAATTATGAAAGTAGGAATCACCTTTT
>OBMK010000961.1_pt1 | contig 25825 bp, 34 predicted proteins | sample 1539081 | NCBI WGS metagenome assembly OBMK01 (sample SAMEA3355528, study PRJEB22509) | marine metagenome | biome: marine; feature: river plume; material: water | place: USA | collected 2010-08-07 | depth 0.5 m | reverse complement strand
TTGAGAAATCATTGCTTCTCTTTGTAGTTCGTAAGGTTCTTTTTGAACGGATAATGCATCCATATAGTTTACATCAAGTCTTGCACGAGCTGATGCCATTGCTTTATCTGCTTCTGCTACTGCTTGTTTTTCAAGTTTTCTTTGTTTGTTTGCCTGTGTAAAAGACATTACAGAACCACCTACCGATGCTGCTATACCTGCTCCTGCTGCTATTGATGTTAATGCTGCCATATTATAATTTTTTTATCATTTCTACTTGGTAATTATCACCCTTAACATATCCAAGCTCTTCATATTTCTCAATGAGTGGTCTATGTTTTATAAGTGCATATGAATATTTAAACCCCAAATTAGTAGCCATCGTTGTTAAATTACTTAACAATGACCTTATCGCCTCTGTCCTATGTGGTTTTTTTCTATATTGTTTATTTGAAATAATCCAATCAACCCAACAAAGATTTGAGTTTGACGCATATAAAAATCCTGCACAAATAGGAACATCGCCATCTAAAATGATTATACCACCCTCTCCATTTTGAGGTAAGAAATCTTTTGGAGGAGCTACCCATCCCCAATCCTTCCACCATTCAAGAAGAATGTTGTCGTAATCATTGCTATTAAGTGGTCTAATGTTAAAGTCCATTTAACTACAAAGATATAAAAAATTAAGGGAAACTTTTCATTAACTCGCTTTCAGTAGCAAATAATTCTACTTTACTATTGTAGTTATTTGATAATTCAAATAAACAATAATGACCCAATACTCCGTGAGATTCTGCAACAGAGTTCTTACTAAATAAAAAGTATTCTGTTTGAGTAGGTATAGGAGTAGTCCAAATAGGTGTAGTATCTATAACAATATAGTTGTCTCCTGCAACATAGTCTTGGACAACATTTGTTACAATCCCTGCTCCTACTGCAGATGATGAAAAGTAAAGAATATCTCCAATACTTATTATAGTTCCTATAGCAATAAGGGGATTTATTGAAAAGTTAATTGTTGCTATACCTACACCAATAACAACACTTATACTGTTTCCTATTCCATTAACACTTCTTAATGGATATTCAGGCGCAGACATTGGAGTAGTTCCACTATTTCTTACAAACGCAAACCAAGTGGCTTCTTTTTTCTCAAACCAACTTTGGTTTATAAATCCTGTATATTGTAAATCAGTTGTCATTGTTGCAGACCAAGGGGCATCGCCCACTAAATCCATTGTCTTAAATAATTTATTCTCAAGAGGTAAATCATTTATAACACTTTTAAGTGTTGTTGGAGAAAAAGGATCTAATGCAGGGATATTTTGTAAACACCATTGTTCGTAAAATGTATTTCTCGCATTATTTGAACTATGTCTATATAAATTCCCACCCTTAAAAGAATAGAAATAGTTATTCATTCCTATCATCCAATCAGGATTGTAAGAGTAGAATGAAGGCCATCCTTGAACGGCAGGGCTATATGTAAGTGTTTTAAAGCTCATATCTAATTATCACAAAAGGTTGCAGGGTCTAATATCCAAAAGTCAGGAAGTGCATATAAATGCCAATATCTACAAATCACACCATCAGAATAATATCCTGCTGCTGCAGGTGCTGACATAGTAATATCGCTATATATATACGATGCTGTAGCAAGGTCTGTAGAATCTAAATAATAAGTTGAAGCAGGCATAATTTTTATTTTTAAAGTGGGCAATCACATTCAGAAAATTCCATAGCTAAGTTTGCAGCATCACCTCCACTATAAGTTAAAGTTGTTCCTTCACCAACGCAAATTAATGTTGAAGCACCTGCATCAATATTTATAGGTGAACCAAAACAAGTGGTAGGAAGAGCAGTTACATTTATGGTACTAGCAGAATTATTTGTTGCAAGAATAGTATAACATGCTGTTGTACAACATTGACACTCATTTAATTGAGTAACAAGACATGTACCTGAATCAACTATTTCTGAAAGACAAACAAATAGTCCTGAATTATTTTTAACTGTAACGCCTTCTAATAAAGTTCCATTACAATCTATATAAGAAATTACTTGTGTTCCTACTGAATAAAAATAATAAGTAGAACAGCAAATTCCTGTACATCCACATTCTTGAAATTGAAAATCTAATAATTCAACATCTGCAATTCCTTGAGGTATAGTAAAATACCCTGCATCTAAATAATCATTTACACAAAGACTTCTTGTGCTCATAGGATTAAATATAGTAGATGAAGGAGTAGTTGCTCCACAATCTACTAAACCATAAAACTCAATAGTATTACTAGAAGTACTTACAACATCAAAATTTACACATTGATTACTACAACAAAAACATCCTAAATACATATAAGTAAAAGTTGGCTCTCTAAATTCTGCAGGAAAATCTCTAGCACATATAAATAACGCTCCATAAGCAGGGAAATCATATCCATAAGTTCCTTCATCTCCAATTATAGCATTATTTCCATTGCAATCAACATATCCAATTGAACTCCATATTCGAGAATTATTATTTACAACAAGCCAAGACCCACAATTACAAGGAGGAGGAGTATAACAATCTGTACAAGCAGTTATACAATCTTCTGCACTAAAACATAACTCTACAGCTGTACTTTGCCTTAAATCCCAAATTAAATATAAGAAATTATTTAAAGCAGGAGTAGTAAAAGTTCCTTTCCATTGAGTTACACTTGGTTGTGTAAGTGGAGTTATATCTGTAGCAACAGATAAAAGTGTTGTAATATCTATTTGATTGTTTTGATAAAGTGTATTGCTTGTGTGATATAAAAATTTATTAGGAGGAACTAGAACATCAAAATCATCAGTGCCTATTTTATTTGTATATAGATTTGTATCTACTCCGGGATATGGAAAACTTCCTTGACCCAAAAAGCCTGCATCAATATTATAATATGATACAAGAGGATTAGAACTTGGTAAAGCAAAAGTAACTTGATTGCTTTGTAGTGGTGATGAATATGGTATTAAAGGGTCAAAATAATTATATTGATTATGTATAAACATTCCCGCATTTGAACCATCAGTAATTACTACTTGAACTAAAAATATTTCAATACATTCTTGACATTGATTATCAACATTAAAAGTAACAATTGCGTTTGGTGCAATAGTAATAACAATTTGCAATTCAAGTACAAGGGGATTATTTACACTATAAGGAACGCTTATTGTTCCAACTCCATTAATACTATTTGATGTTGTATATCCATCATAAGTAACATCTATAGAAATTAAACCTGAAGATGGGTCACCATTAGGTAAATTAAATGTTGTTAATACAATATTTCCATCTGCAATACAGTTAGTTAACTTTACGCAATAGCTTATTACTCTTTCAGGCTTACCTGTATTATCTATATTAAATGAATTTATTTGACCACACCCAAAACAATCTATTATATTTGGTATCTCTATATCATTACTTGTTAGTACATACTCATTCATATATGGGTCATAACCACCAAGTTTCTGTGTAGTTTGAGCATTAATAAACTCATCTCTAAACCAAGTTCTCATTCCAAATTCAGACACTACTTGTAGTTGGTCGCTTTGCATTGAATTTCCTTGAATATGAATTACAGCACCTCTTTTTGTATCAGTAAAATATCTATCAGCACCCCATTGAATATAACTTTCAGGATTATGGCTTATTCCATATTTTTCAGTTCTTGCAATTTGAGTTCCTAATACTTCAGGAACTGCAGTCAATGCTCTACCTGCACCTGCATCTGATAACAAATTCTTTCCTGCTAATACATATGATACCTTATCTTCTTGAAGACATAGCACATCTGTTTCTCTACCATCTAAAACATATATATATCCAAAAGAAGACTCTAAATATTTATAATTTAAAAGTCCTAAATTAAACTCATTTAATTTATTTAGGTTTGTTTCAGGATTATATATGCCACTATATGTTATGTCTGAAAATCTATGTGCTTCTTTATAATCTTGAGTAGAAACAGATGTAACTCTTTCTCCAAGATTAAATTCTCTTCCTACTATTGAATCTCTAACCTTATAACTTTCAACTCCATTGCCAAAAGAAAAACAATTAAAGAAACCCGTGTCTACAACTGCAGCTTGCCCTAAAGCAAAGTCTTGGTTAGCTACATTTCCATCGTGTTCTCCTGTAGTAGGATTTATAACAAATGATAAATTATTTTCAAAAAACACATCGGGCAAAGCATCTATTGGCAGTGTTTCAAATATAAACTCAGGCCCTATTGTAGTTCTTTGTAATGAAAAATTTAATTTTGCTATTGACTTATAATTAACAGGAGAACAATCTTCAGTACCCGACATATGAAAAGTTAACCTATTATCAGCAGGGTCACGATTTATATATAATTTCATAACATTGCTAGATATACTACTTGTAACAAAAGTATTCATCGCAGCAGTACTTAAGGCATATACTCCATTAAATGTTATAGACATATTTACTTCTTGTAAAGCATTAAAAGTAGACATAATAGCCGTTTGATTTGCTAAAAACCAACTTTCCAAACTAGCATAAGATTGAGTTGCAGTAAAATAAGAGTAAGCGTTAGCTCCATTTATTTCTCTTGCTCCACAACCACCTATTGGTTTTCTATAAGTATATAACATAATTCCTATTGTAGACCCAACAGGAACATCAAAGTCTGTGTATGTTAATGCAGGAGGCACAGGAAAAGCAGGGTCTGACCAAATCACTCTTGTAGTAGCCAATGAAGTTAAATCAGAAGTTCCAACAGAGTATTCATTGTAAATTGGAGTAGGACTAATCTGTGCTGCAAAATTACCTGCTTCTAAACGCATATACACTCCTTCAATAATAAATGTAGCATCTTTTTGTTTTGCTATTTTTTCTAAAACAGTTGTGTATATACAATCTTCAGTTGGCCCACTTGAATCTTTTTTTACAATAAGTCTATCGCCAACCTCAACTTTTTGCATATTTTCACCCTCAAGTAAAAACCAAAATAAACTATCTACATCTTGAACTACAAGAGTTGAGTATATTGTTTGATATCCTTCTTGGTCAGGTTTTATTACAAACTTATATCTTGTTGCCCAATATGGAGCTATTTGTGATACAGGTATAGTGACTTGTATTGAGTTTTTATTTGGTGATGATGAGCAAGGGGTGTAAACCGCATTTAATGGGCTTACAAGAGCTGTTGATGAACGTAAAAAATCATCCATATAAACAATTCCTATCTCATATCCTCTATTGCTATGTAAACTTCTTGCATTTCCAAGTTTTGAAAATGTAACAATACTATTTACTATGCTATAATATTCATACGCATAATTTCCAAGATTATTTACATCTTCATATTGCATTGCAACTAATTGCAAGTCAATATAAGAATTTAAATTAGATGCTATTATTGCTATAGGTTCGTCTATAGCAGTAATACCTGAAGCTCTTTTTTGCCATCCACTAGCTTGATTAGTAGGTATAGCACAATTAAAATAATCAGTAAGTGTACTTCCATCACAAGAAGTAGGGTTTGTAGGAATAGGGTCATATACAGGAAGTATATTTGCAAGTGTTCCTACCCATTCTTGAAATTCAGCACTTTGAGATAAAGCAAATGGACTTAAATAATCTTGAGCAAGAGTAAATGTTAATGAAATATTTGTATTCCCTGTTTGTGTTGTAGGCGTGCCACTTGTATAACTATCGTGTGTAAATTCTAATTGAACTTGTATTGTAGCTCCAACTATTAAAGTTGTATTATAATTTGGACCAAAAGAAGCAAAATCTATTCTTAAAATAGAATTAGGTACACTCCAATTTGGAGATGCTATATCTATATCATAAACAGAAGTTTGAGCACTTGAGTCTAAAGCTTCTGATGCTATATCTTCTTGTATTAACTTTGCTTCATATGTAAGTTGTAATGGTTGTCCATTAAGTGATACCAAATCATATCCTTCAATATAGTTTCCATACATAATTCTATTACCCATAAGCGTTTGGGCTTGAGCAAATCTTGGAACATTATCATATAACCTTAATAACTCAGCTTCAGGTAAAACAGTAAAGATTTTACTATTGTCAAATGTTAAAGTTTTATATGCATCATTTGGAATACCTAAATCTGCCTTATTTTGTTTCTCAATTATTTTTATTATATTACTTTCAGACTGCTTAAATAATAAGTCTATACCTAAAACAAGAGAGTTTCCTGTCCAATAAGTTACTTCACAAGCATTAAATGCATTTATCATTCCCTCATTCAAATATGCCTCAACAGTTAATTCAAATCCATTTGGCGTAAAAGCAATATCAGACCATTGAGATGTAGCTGAGTATTCACCATCGGCATATAAATATCTATAAGCAAATGATATAAATCTCTCTTCCATAAAATTCTGTTCTCCTTGAGTATTTACTAACTGTACAGTTGGAGATTCTACAGGTGGTCTTTTAATTACAAGCAATGACTCTTCAAGAAGTAACGCTGCAGGAATACTACCTGCATCAATAAACCCTACAGGTATAGCATAACTTCTATTTATATTTATTGACCTTGGAGCATTATAGTTATCTGTAAAAAATAATAACTCTTGTATTTTATTTACTCCTGTAATTAAATATTGAGGATTAAAATTTAATGTTGTATCTACACCACCACCATTATCTATGGCAATAACATGATACGTTAAAGAAAGTGTATTTGTATTAAATGAAACAATTAAATCAAGTTTACCTGTAGCACCTAATGGAAAACTAGGGTCATGTACAAACCAATAAATAGTTTCTATTGAACCATCTTCGTATGCACCAATGCATCTAGCATCTACACTTAGTAATGTATTTTCAAATCTTAAAGTTGTAAGTGAAAGATTACCTTTTGTATTTTCAATAACTCCAAATTCAGAATTTTCTGTCGAACCCATTCTGATATTCATTGCATCAATATACTCCCCATTAGGAACAACTCTCTCATCGAAAGTTTTATTCATCTTACCTGCAACAAAATTTCTAGTAAACTTTGGCATATTATTTTAAGATTTTATCTAATCCCCTTAAATTCATTAAAAGTCTACCGGGATGAATATTGCTTATTCTTATTTTTGCATTTCTTAATAACGCTTGCTTATCTTTTTTAGCTCTTTGAATAATGTACTCTTGAACACCAAATTTAGAATTTAGAATTTCATATTTCACAGAAGCATAAACATATGCCTCAAATAGTTTATTTATAGTAATTAAAGAATTATCTCCATTTTCCATTCCATCAGAAACATATTCAAGAATACATAATCTCTCAGACATTCCTGAGTCAAAATTAATAACCCCTGATTTTTTATCTATTGTAAATGTAGGATTGGCATTTGCAGTTTCTGTATTTAAACCAAACCTTGCACCTATAGCATAATCAAAATACCAATAACCATCTACATTATATCCCATTTGTCCATTAAATTGGCTTGCTTGGTTTAAGTATATTGACTTCTTTGTCCCTGTAATTCTATCAAAATCTATTTGAGAATACTGAGGAGAAAGAGCATTACCATCTTGGTCAAATAATATATTTGAAAGGTTATCTTGAAGATATGCTTTTGATGAAAGCGTTTGAATGTTCTCACTTAATGGTCTTAATAAACCATTTTCATATACAGATATTCTTACCCAATTAACATAGTCAGAAGGTAAAATATATCTTAATGTATTTGGAACATTTAATTCTAATATTTTTATTTCTTTAAATGCATCATAGTTTAGCTCTTGAACTGCACGTTTTGCGTGGAACAATATCTTATATCTTTCTTCGTTGTTTACCAAAGAATGATTCCCCGAGTACATTAAAAGAAAGTTTGTTACTATATCAGCTAAACTGACATATTGATACGAACCCCAATTTAAGTCTTCGGGATTGTTTCCATTATTCTCATAATATTCATACTGTGATATATACGCCATGTTTTATATATTATGGTATTTGTGCATTATTTTCCGTTTCCTCTTGCTTTCCAAATTGAACAGGCAGTGGCTCTCTAATTGATATACCACAATATTGAAGTATCTTAACAACTAATGAAGTTTCATTTTGCATTCCTATTTCAAAATCTTGATAATCAAGTTGTGATTGGTCGAATACAGGTTCACCATTTGCTAAAGAAGTAAATGTCCATTTAGGTACTTTAGGATATCTAAAGTAAGTTGCTTCAACTTGCAATGGTAAGTTTATAATACTTGATGGATAAAAAGTTATTAAGTCACCTGTTTGAGTATATGCGGGATAGTTAACAGATGGCGATGTGATAGGTGACATATTTAATAATGTTATCTTTCCCGCTGAAACTTTTTCCGCTTCATTTTGAACTGAAGCATCAACAATTCTATAAGACTCAGGCACTAATGTAAATATATTTGCAGAAAGCCCTAATACTGTAGCACTTACAGATGTCACTGTAGCTGTTCCCATTGGAGCAACTGAGGTATTAGTTACAATATCTCCAACTGAAACTCCTGCTAAAGAAAAATTAGCTAATGAGTCTATTAATTGTGATGCAACAACAGATGTGTTTACGCCACTTGAAAGTATTTTAGAATAACACAATACTTTATTTATCATATACTCTTCATCCCCTGTGGTTATTAAAGATGGAAGGTAATATGTATTTGATAAAGTAGTAGTTACTGATGTATTTGTTAATGGATTTGTTACTATAAACTCTTCCGCTTGTTCAGCAAAAGATTTTCCAAAATCGGCATAATCTGTTCCTGATGCTCTAGCATTTTCCTTGTTTATAATTGTATTATAATCAGAAAAATATTTCATAAATAATTCTAATTGTGCTTGTTGAGCATACAAATTAAAATCAGATGGAGAAATATATCCGTAGTTATTTTTATTTAAAATAGCAATTACCGTATTCCTTACAGAGTTTATCATACTACAAAGATAATAAAAAAAAAGGCACTCTATTAAAGTGCCTCTTTGTTTTAAAATTAATTAGTATTAATTAAATGTTATACTAGTAATTAATTGTTGTGTTGCTCCAACCATTGGTAATACAGGAACAATAATCGCAGCAGGGGCTGATGCTGCACTATTAGCAAGAGCTAAAGCATCAATAACTGCATATTGTGATGCATAAGTATTATCAGTAGTAGTAAAATTAATTGTAATTAAATCAGATGCTGCATGTGCTGCATAAGCATGAAGCGTCACCGTAGTAGGAGTCATTGAAATAAAATAATCAGCGTTAGCCGAGAATAATTTTTTTTCAAGAGCATTCGCCGCTCCAATTGTAAACTGTAAAAATTTTCTGTTCATTTTAAAATGTTTTAGTTGTTAATAACAATGCAAATATAACAATTATTTTAGACTTATTTCTAAGAACTTTAGAACCTCAAGACCATCATCTGACTTTAAGAATAAAGCAACTGTTTCATAAGGGTCTTCACCAAATGGTATACTCATCATTTTTTTCTTATTGCTCTTTGTATTAAACCATACTTCTCTTTGTCCATTTCTAAATTGCAATAAATTATGAGCAAAAAATAACTGAACATTTGATTGTAATTTAAGTAAAGGGTCATTAAGTATTTCTAAAAATGACCTAGGTTCTTTTTTAGCATATATTAATACATCTCTACGCAACTCTGCAGTTGATACATTTGTAACGTCTTTTTGAAACATTACTCTACTTACTACTTCAAGTTGCTCAATGCTTAATTGTCTTGCTTCAATTAATGCGTCTACTTCAAAGTTTAAATCTTCAATTTCTTTTGCAGCATCAACTGTTTTGTTTACTTCTACAAAAGAATTTCCATTTAATGGATGATAATGTAGGAATTGTTGTAACACAGGATTTGTTCTTGGAACAGTTAAAAACCCATCATCAAAGATTATTGGTTCAAGAAGAAAGTTTCCGTCTTGCTCATCTTCGAATGGTGATTTTTGATTTCTTGCATATCGCAAAGGCCTGTTAATGTTTTTTTCTTCATCAAAATAAAGAAGTGGGTATCTAGATGTGTTTCTAGATGGCAACGTAAAAGATATTGGCGTTGCATCGCTTTTTAATTTGTAGGTCTTATCTACTGATGTTGTGTTTGTTTTCATTTTATTTAATTTAAGTTGTTACTAAAAAAATAGAGAGGGACACTGATGTCCCTCTCTTGATTTAATCATTTGTTATTATGCTCCGTAACGGAATAATACAAAGTTATTCGCACCTAAAGTACAAACAGCACGCTCAGATAAGAAGTTAACTTCCATTGCATCTAAGTCACTAGTTTGAGCACCTCCGGCTGAACCTGTAATCCAAGTCTTATATTTTCTATCTTCTGCTTCAGAAGCACGATATCTAACATGTAAGAAAGGTCGCTTTGCATTTTTACCCATAACTTGGTCATATACATTAGTTGAACCTGCAGGAACTAAAAGTCCTGTAATGTTCCCTGATGCAGTTGCACCTGTAGGCATAGAACCACGCATTGTTGGGTCATTTAAGTATTTCCAATCAGTCTTGTAGAAATCATAACCTCTTCGGAATCCTGTAAAGCCTAAGTTTAAAGCCATGTCTTTGTCATTGTCAAATAGACCATAAGAAGTGCCACCTACTCCATAAGAGTTTTGTGCTGCTAACATATCGTCAACGTCAAATCCAAAATCACGATTAACAAATAGTACGTTTTCTTCAATAGCACCTTGCTTATCTAAACGAGATATAACAGTGTCCCAATCAGCAAGAGTTGTTGGATTACCACCACCCCATACATTTCCGCGACTATTTACTACATAGAAAACACCTTCTGAACCTTTATTACCGGCTGAAGCATATGTTGTTTGTAGTGCAACACCTGAAGCTGCACCCGCAGGAACTGCTTCTACCATTGCTGTTTCAAGATAGTCCTCAAAACGTAAACGAGTTTCATGCTCTGATTTCAAGTACCAAAGGTATCCTGAAGCACCATTCTCAGTAGTTACTTCAACCCAACCAATTTGAGCCATGTCTGAACCATTTACTGCATACTTATCTTTGATGATAATTGGTGAATTTGAGAAAATAGTATCTTCAGCTTCCAAAGAACCTGTCATTCCATTTGTTCCTTTTTTAAATTCTGAACCATATACCCAAATAGAACAAGTTGAAGCAGCAGGGAATGTTTGTCCACCTTGCTCGTAATAAGCTACCGTAATAGTATAAGTAGGACCTGCTCCTGCAGGTGCAACAATAACGATTCCTTTATTTGATAATCCCGTAGCATTATCATAAATCATAACTGTTTGACCTAAACGGATTGCAATAGTATTTCCTGAAGTAATTGTAGCATCTGTAATAGTGTATACAGACTGAGTAGCAGCAGCAGCAGCAGTTACAACACAATTTGTATATTTAGTGTGTAGACGACCTTGTTCTGCCCATTTAATCATGTCTGAGTTTGACGGCATCTCTGCTCCTACCATACGCAAGAATGAAGATACTGTACGATTACCATAACGCTCAAATTCTTTCTCATAAGTATCAGGAAGATACTGAGTTAAGAAGTTGAAGTTAGTAATGTAGTTTGTTGATAATGGAACTTGCTCCGAACTAGGAGTAAGACCAAAAGTTGGTGTTGATAATATTGACATTTTTTTTGTTTTTAGTTTTTAAATTCTTTTCATACTTCTAATTTTTAGTCCGTTTCCGGAGTCAGGGCTTAGAGACTTGACCTGTACGCCTTCGGTTCTTGAACCTGCTTCAGATACTTTACGCTCAGACATGTTTATGTTTTTTATCTTACGCGTAACATCATCCGTTGCATCAGCTTGTCCTTGTTCATAAAAGAACTTAGCAAACTTTTCAGGGTTCATTGCCATAGCTAACGATTTATGATATCCCTCTGCGTCTTTCATTAAACCATTCTCATCTAAAAACTTATTAATAAAGTTTTGTGGTGATGAATGATTTTTTTTAATCTCGCTTAGATTACCGGGAGAAAATGAAAATTTCTTGTCGTTTATATTGAAATCAAAACCTTTGAAATCATCGTTTAAAACTTCATTTGTCTTTTGGTCGAACCATTCTCGCTTACGCTTGTTTGATTCCTCAATAGTCGCTGCTTCCTTTGTGTATTGTTTGTATGCCTCGAATACTTCCTTTTCTTCATCCGGAACATCTAAACCTCTTGACTCAAGGGGTGCAGAGTATTGTTCTTTCTGTTGATTGAAGTATTTCTTAGCTTCTCCAATAGCCTTTTTCTTTGCAATCTTTGTTTTCTTAATAAAAGAATCATCATCTAAATCTTCATCGAAATAATAATCTTCCATTAATGCATCTATATCATCTGAATCCAAATCTGAATTTGTAGAATGTAGATATTGCTTTAATAGGTCATCAGAATCCATATTGTCAAAATCCTTATTTAACTTTATGTAATCTTCAAACCCTCTTCCTGTGTCCTTCTTATATTTCATATAAGCAGCAACATCGGAAGGAATTTCTTCTGTGATATTTCTTTCAGCCATTAATTCATCAAATGAACTAATTTCTTTATTATATCTTTTTCCAATATATGAAAGAACTCTTTCTTCGCTTAATTCTTCTTCAGGTTGAAATTCCTGCTCTTGTTCTTGTTCTTGTTCTTGCTCTTGCGGTTCAAAATTATTATCTGTTGATAATGACTCTTCGTGTCTTGCAAGTAATTCTTCTTCTATTTGAGCAACTCCTTTTTCTTCTGCTCCGTCTAGCAATCTAACTTTCATTTCCATTTTATTTGATTTTATTTTTTACAAAGTTATATAAAAAAATTTAATATTTTAACGAGGTGAAAATTCACTCATATCAAAGCCATCTAAACTATCTTCATTTGACTCAAAAACCATAGGTTTAGTTTCAGGAACATCAAATCCATCTATATCATTTTCACTATTTTGAAAGTCTATAGGAGATAAGTTATTTTTTCTTTGATTTATTAATTTTGATTGTTCAGTGTTTTGTTGGCTTATTCTTTTTGCTTTAGCATCTTCTCTTTCATTCTCTCTAGTCTTCAAGTTGTTTTGCTGTAAGCCACCTAATTGCATATTGTAGTCAAACTCTACTGCCATTAAGTCTTTTTTGAGTTGAGCTTCTGCTGTTAATTGTTGAATAGTAAATTGAACTTCAGCTTGTTTTAATTTTAACTTAGCCTCAGATTCCATTTGTATTTTTTGAATAGCAGTCTGCATTGCCATTTCTTGAGACTTTAATTGTTGTTGCGCTTGCATTGCTTGAATCTGCATTTTATTTTGGTCTTCCCTATCTTGTTTCTGACTTCTCTTCATCTTTAACAATTGATTGGCAAGTTTGATATTTCTCAACTCTCTAATATCAATAGCATCTTCAAGATTTATATCGCCCTTAGATAAAGCCATTTGTATGTTTGCTTCAAGCTGTGCTTTTTGTTCTTCATCAGGAGATACTTCAATAAAAATTCCAAAGTCATAAATATATAAATCAGAAATATCATTTAATATTGATACATTATATTTTCCAATTTTATTTGCAAAATCATCTTTAAAATCAGCATACTCTAATATATCCCCTACTCTATAAGTTAATGCTTCTGCTAAACTTCTATAGATATATAGACCACCTTCAAGTATATGTCTTGTTGCTGTATTTGAATTTAATGCTGCTAATTTTTGAACTCCTACTAATGAATTAGGGTCAGGCGTACTTCCATCTCTTGCTTCATTCAATCCTGTTACAGACCTAATCATATCCATATAATGGTTGTAATTAGATATTAACATTTGAGTTTTACTCAATCCTGAATTTGAAGTTAATTGAGTAATAGGAACTTTTGCATTGTTAAAGTCACCCTCTTGAGTATAACTTCTTCCAATAACACTACCTGTTTGAAAATACAATCTTAATGCATCTTCAGGGTTGTATGCAGCACCTGTACCCAAGTCTACTTCATTTAATCCGTCAGCGTCAATAAAGACACCATCAGGGACAACTCTTGCAATTACTTGCTGTAACTTTAAATGCGTTATTTGTATTAAATCAGTAAATGGTATCATTCGTCTAACTAAAGACTCTATGTTACCTTTATACATACGAGGGGCATTAGCAACGTAATTTGGTAGTGCATGTTGAGATGATGATTTAGGTCGGACCATATTTTGAGCCATTTCCCATTTAATGATAATGTTTGTTCCCATTACCATTACACCATCATACCAAACATCAATGGTCTTTTCAATTTTAACAAAATTGTTTTCCTCCATCATTTCAGTAGGAGGATTAAAGGTGTCATCTTTTTCAATAACCCTTGAACCACCGCCTTCAAGTAATTTCTTTTTATATACTACTTTCTTTGTTGTTTTATAATTAAAGTAAAGTAGTGTACAAGTATCTTTGTAAAATAAACTGTTCTCGTAAAATTGAGATACATTATAATAGTCATACCAACCTTGACTGCTTTTAGATATTTTCTCTAACTCTTCTTTTTTTAATGAAGGTTTAATCTTTAATAGTTCTGTAATTGGAAGTGTTTTAATTTCACCCCAATAAAAACAATCATCAAAAGTTGGTGACTCAGTATAACTATAAACAACATTAGCAGGGTCTACATATGAAACATTTACACCCGAACCTAAAAGAAATTCGTGTTTTGCTATACCAATGCCTATTACAGTTAAGTCATAGTCTATTCTTTTTCTAGTATCTTGATAATGGTTTTCATCAAAGATTGTATTAATAGCTTCTTCTTCAGCAATCTCAATAGCAGGTTTGTAATTTAACTGCATATAAAGCATTAACTCCTCATCTGATTTAGGTAAATCTTCAGGGGGCATAATGAATGGATTGACTCCTGTTTTTTGTTGAATTATTTCAAGTGGAACTTTTGCTACCATTTGTCCTTCAACCATATCTTGGAATTTACTTCTTTTTTGTTGCGACATTGCGTCTTGAGAATATGCCTTAACTTTAAATAGTCTATCTGACATACCGTTAACTACAATATCTACAAATTTTGGAAGAATAGGAACAGGTGTCCAATCTAAATTTAGATAAGATAAGTCACCATCAATCGCTAATTCATTTTTGTATTTTGCAATAGACTGTTCTCCACGAGCATACAATCTGAGTCTATGGAAATCTCTCCATTGATTATAAAATCTACAAGACCCCCCATCCTTTCTAAACCATTCATATTGAATAGCTTGTCCAACCTGAAGGCCAAATTTTTCTGTTGCTTTTTCGCTGTCTGTTGCTAACTGACTTGGGAATGAAGCAGATGTTATGTCTATTATCGTATCTTTCATTCAATTAATTGACTTGTATTTCCATCATTACTATATCTTGCAAAGTTAATGCTAATTTTTGATTCTTTTTTCTCCGGTATATATATATGTTTTTGATTAGCCATTATAGCTAATCCCGAACTAATTGAAGCGTCAAACTTAGTTCTATCATTTATATCAAATTTAGCCCAATCTTCTAATGTTCTTGTAAAAGGCATTGTACCTATTTCATCTGAATCCCTGTAGTTACCTGCTAAATCCATTCCTATAAATTTCTCTATATAAGATTCAATAGCAGATGCGTGTGATTGCTTTACATCTTCAGATGAGTTTGGTATACCACCAAGTTCACGTTCTGTCTTAGACAACTTATTATACAACTTGTCAGGTCTATTCAAACAAAACCCTCTATATCCTCTATTTTTAAAATGATATAGTAGCCTTGGCTTATTGTTTTCTATTAGTATAGGCATACCATAAAAAATACAAGCCATTAGTACTTCCTCAAAAAATATCTCCGCAGTTTGCGGTCTTGCAATATACTCTAAAAAAAATTCATTTACAGGAGCTTCATCCATATGGAATTTTGTCATTCCATGTAACGATCCGTTTGAACCTCTACCACCTACTACAGCAGATATATCATATGAGTCACATCCAAATGACCCAATATGCTCATTGCCGGGATGAGCAGTACCATTTCTATTGTATACATTGTTCTGTATTGATTTGCTTGGAATCCAACTCACAGAAAATCTTCCCCTAGAATCAGGTGTCCATACAACTTTTGAGTCTTGTATACCATCTCTCCAATGAAAACTACCACGAGTGGTATGGTGTTCTCTTATTGTTGAATCATTGTAATCAATTTGCTGATATATCTTTGTTAGATTAAATATCGATTGTTTACTTTCATCTCTAAAAGCGTGTGATTCTGTTCTTGGAAACTGACGGTAAAATTCATTTAATGCATCAGCATCACTCTTTAACGAATCAACTTCCGCTTCCCAATAATCAATAGCACCATTCTTTATTAATATCTTATCTACTCCTAGTATTGGTTCTTCAGGAGCATTAAATACAGGCATACCATATAAGTCAATGAACCCTTCCATATTCCATTCCATAGGAATAAACAATGAGTATAGTCCACTTTTAGTTTGCCCGTTTGCATTTCTATGTAGTACTGAAGAATCTTCATAGATGTCTTTAAAGTTACTACCACCTTTTGATAAGGCATTTGAGGTTGAACCCATCATGCACTTACCAATAATTTTAGAACCTAATCTAAGACAAGTTTTAGTTACTCGCCAATTTTCTTTAATGTTATTTGGTCTTAGCCATTTTCCACTCTCGTCATGAGCTAAAAATAATAATTTTTCTCCGTCATAAGAGTTATCTTCTGTATTCTTCCAATCTATTGATGTATCTAATCCCTCAATTGTATCTTCCTCAGAATTATACATGTTCTTTTTTGTAATCTTTGATGCAGGTATACGGAAAGACAACTCAGTTTTTGGTTTGTCCATACCATCCATAATTGGCTTAAAGAAAAATGGAAGTCTGCTATTAATTGGAACAACTTTATCTGTAAACATTTTTTTAGCATCCGCTCCTGTTTTAGATAGTATTCCAACCCTTGAATCTCTTGCAAGAGTTCCAACATTTATACATTCAGAAGATGCCATAAAAGAAAATCCTGAACGTCTTATCTTTAGGTATATCATTCCAAATGACCTATTGTCAGCACGACATGCCTCCCAATAAATCCAATATATTCTATTCGCTTCTCTAAAGTCAGGATATCCAACGTCAATACTTGCCCATTGTAAGTACATATAATGAGAACCTGTAATATACGTTGGCTCGCCATTATTCATAAACCAAAAGCCACGCTCTCTGTAATCAAATTCATTCTCAATGTAGTCTACCAATCTATCTTTAAATTGCGATGGCATTTCATTCCAATGGAAAATTGATTGTATCTTTGATAGCTCTCTTGGTAAGTCTTCTCTCTGCCAATACTGCTCAGATTTCTTATCGCTTCTTTTATATACCTTCTCGGGAACAGGAGGTAGTCCTATATTTAATCCTGATATATTTACTATTTGACCTACTTGTCCATTTTTAGATATAACAACTATGTCGTACTTATCATCATAGCCATATATCCAAGACCTTGCCCTATTTTTATTGGACAGTATAGATGGTGATACAAAATCTTTTTGTATACTATATAAGTTATTTTGACCGTCTTTCCGCAAACCCTTGTTTAGTATCTGTTTTACTCACTCCTTTTTCTAAAGCTTCAAGACCTTCTCTTTCTAGTTCTATTCTATTTAGTATCTCAAAGGCATCAAATATCGCTAACTTTTTTGTCATAGCAGCGTTCTTTAACCTATCTGCAGCCAACTCATCATCAGAATCTTTTTTAATAATATTTTCTTCTGCAACTTTTATTAACTGCTCAACTGCCTTATGACCTGCTGCAATAATTTTTAATTTTATTTCTTTTGTGTCCATTAATTTAATTTCATTGTTATTTGATTATCTATTATCCTGTACATTTTTACATCGTCAATAGTAAATTCATATTCGCTGTCGGGAGAAAAGCATACTACGTCTCCCTTGTTTATTCCTTTACTAATTAAGTAGTCATTTGGATATAGCATCTCACCCATTAAAGGCTCATCACTAAATGGTTTCTTTATATAAGAGTCAATAGCATCTATTGGTTTAACAAAACAATACTTGTCGTAAGAATACCATACATCATCTTTTTTATACATATAGAATTGGTCGGGTTCAATGAAGAACTTGTCGTCTTTAAAAAAACTCTTACCACTTTTTTGATTTCCCTTCATGTCATAATAGTACTTAAATACATTATGATGAACAAGCAATGTGTCGCCTGAAGATATCGGGCCTTTGTAACCTAATGGAACTTCTATTACCTTAGCGAATCTATTTGAAGATATATAGTCTTCTTCAGATGTACTTGTAATAACTTCTAATCCACTAATGGTTTTTGTATTGTTGTACCTCTTATTTATTAAAGATTCAACAATAAAATAAAATGGGGATTTCATTAATAAAATATATTGTATTCAATAGAGATTGGAATAGTTTGTGTAAATTCTTTCCACAAAAGAATCTCATTTGATTCGTTTATGATGAATATTTTTATAGATTGAGTAAAGTCTTCAAGTTTAATTAAATGTATTTCATACGTTTCATTTAAAACTTTTTGCCCTACAATGTAATGCATTGCACCCCCTTTATAGTCAGGTCCAACAGAAATTTTTCTTATTTCCATGTTTTAATTAAATTATACTACAATTCTTACTTCTCCTGTAGCAGTTTTATAAAGCTGTCCTATTACAAGTAGTCCTGCAAGTGCAGCAACATTATTAGCGAAAACAGGTAAAGTTACAACAACAGTAAATAAACTATCAATAGTAAAGTTTTTTGTTTCATTATTTGTAGTCACATCAGTACCAATTAACTTATCCGTTGCTGTAGGTGTTGATAAAACTGTATATGCACTTATTTTCCCCATTTTGCTTTATTGTTTTTTTGTTATTTCTCCCGTCTCAATGTTTATTACAGCATCTTCACCGTATTTCTCCATTAGTATCTTTTCGTGCTTTGAAAACACATCCTTAATACTATCTATGTATTTTATTAAGCTTTGCTTCTGCAATTCTAAATCACCGAGATTCATTTTTGCTTTAGAAAAATCAGAATTCATTTCTCTAATGTTTTTTAATTCTTCTTCTGTTGCAAAAATAATGTCTTGAATATTATTGTCTTTCATTTTATTTAATTTAAGTTAGTTACAAATGTAATACTTTTTTAATAAATATTTTCCAAAGCAATGAAATAATAATTGAAATTAATACTCCTACTAAAACTCCAAGCCAAAAGAAATTCTTTTTTGGTTGATTCTTTTTACCTTCTGCCTTAGCTTGAGCCTTCTCAACTATCCTGTCTTTATATATAGTTTTAACCTTTAACTTATACTCTATTCTCTTCTCTAGTCTAGTTTTAGGAACATAGACAGTATTGTATTTAATAATGGTATCTTTAGTAGTTATAAACTTCTCCCATACTATAGTATCATTAATAATAACAGGTATGCTATCTAATGTTGTTATTCTTATAGTATCTCCTGTTTGTTCGCATGCATATCCTTTCTTAATTGCTTTGTTTAAATGGTACTGTGCAGAGCAACCATACAACACAAATAATAACAATAATACTCTAAACATATTTTATTTTTTAAAAAAATTATTTGATTTATCACTTCTGTTTTTAGCTTGCGATTGAGGTACTGTTTTCTTTTTAGAAACATGTGCATTGTCGATACCATCGTGGTTTCCACTTGTACCATTTTTTCTATTAGTACGCTCTAAATCTCTTCGGTATTTCCTACGCTCTTCAGTGTCATGATACTTCATATCATACTTTACCTTCTTTTTTCTCGCTTCAGGATGTTCTTGATAATACTTCGCTGTTTTTGACTTTCCTGTTTTTGTGCCGGCTAAAAAATTTCTCATTTACCTTGTCTTGAATAAATTTTCTTGTAATTTTTACTTGACTTTAATTTAGAAGTCTTACTTTTTGCATGTACGTTTGTACGCTTAACTTTAGGCTTAACCTTTTTTGTTATCTCTAATTTTATCTTAGCCATTTATATCTTTTGATTCAATTAATGTATAAGTAAAGTGATTTCCATGTATTGCTTTAGCTTTATTCACTATTACCATAAACTCATTAAAATCTTTTACTCTTTTAAATACCTGACACCCTTCTGACCAATTTTCTACAAAGTTAGATACTGTACCTGCTTTGTGAATATTTATTCCAAACATCCCTGTATCTGTTTCAACCTCATCAAAGGTCATATCTTTATTACTATCTCTCCATACAGTAACATCTCCTAATCTTTGACATACTGCCTGATATTTACCTCGATGCATAGATACTGCATAAGCTCCTCTATATTGATTAGGAACTAATCTAGCTACCCCATTAGCATTGTGATATTGTGTCACTCCTTTCTTGCCGGGCTCAGTTGTGTTGTCCCACTCATGATAAAACCATTTACCATCTACTCTATAAGAGATAGTCATCTTATCATCAAATAGATTAGTAACTTTTTGACCTGTATCAGAGTTTCTAACTCCTACAATATTTACATCATAGTTTTTAGCGCCTTTAAAGTAAAGATATCCTTTAGCTTTTACAGTTGCTTCTATCTGCTCTCTAGTATATGTCATTTCTTTATCTTTTTAATGTCATCATTAATATCCTTAGCTCTAGCAAATAGTAACTTCATTGACTGCCATAAGTCTATTCCTTTTACTATCTTATAATTCTCATTAATAGACATTACCTCAATACTAGCTAGAACTAATGCCACTACTTTAGTAAGCATAAATGGTACACTAAAGAATGTAAGAATGATATCGTTAAGAATAAACGCATCGATTAAAAAAAACATTATAACTGTAATTTCATAGAGTGCTAACTTGCTAATAATAGCTGATAACTTTCTGCTACTTATTTTTTCTTTTAACTTATTGGCTTTCCAAATACCTGTAAAAGTATCAATGATAATTAATACTCCTATCATTAACAATATTCCCGATATCGGTAAAAAGAATGCAAAGCATATAGATATAAGTGTCAATAGTTCTGATTGTATAGATATTAATAATAGGGATAGTTGTGTTTTCATAAGTCTAAATCTTCAAGAGCTTCAGTTAAGCTAAAAGTTAAATAAAAAAATAATGTTATGCCACCAAAAGCAATATAAGATTGTTGACCTTGAAACATCATAAACATCGAAGTTATATAACCCGAAATAAAATATAGACTTGCTAAATAGTTACCTTTCATTTTTATCTAGGTGTTAGTAAAGTGCTGCAGTAAATAAATTAATATCTGTAAATGTCTCTTTGTTAATAGTGCATGACAGGTCAAATAATATGATGCCCTTATCAGTTCCTATATGCACTTGACTATCTGATACTAGAGCATAGCTAACTGACTCATCTGAATCATTAGTAAAGTTCTGTAATACATACTCTGTATTATTAAAGGTTAATTTACCCTTGCTTGTTTTTATATTGCTCATTGCTTTATTATTATAAGTTATATCCTACTAATCTATATCCTACATTGCGAGATTGTAGCAAAACATTTCCTACGTTATTCATAACAAATAGAAAATATATACCTACTGAATTGTCAAATGGTAAGTTTTCTGTTGGTTGAGTTACGCTAAAATCACTACTTGCCGGATTTATAGTAGACATTAAAGTTCCTAAATTACTCCTTACAGCTATAGTTCTTCTACAAGTAATATTACTCACTCCTGAATTTGAGAGAGTAAAACCTGTAGCCACTAGAGTAGCTCCTGTTAGTGAGTTAGTACTATTGATATATACTAATCCTTGTGTTGAACCTGTTAAACCTACAATCCTAGATGAATACCATTGTAATTCAATTTGACAATTACTACTAAAAGTATTAGCAGGTAATAAGAATGAATCTGATATAGCATTAGTTAAGCCTGTAATAGTTGTACCTATTGTATTAGATACTGCGGGTACTTTCTGCCCTCCTGCTATCACTAAGTTACCACTACCTAAAATAGTATTGCTGTTAATAGTCTTTATGTTAGTAGCACTTACTAGAGTAGGTTGTAATCCACTAACTACATTTGCACCTGTTACTGACTTTGTTACATAGCCACCTGCTCCATTATCTTCAGCAATCTCTATTAAGTCAGTAGCTGCTAATGCTGCACCCTTTGCTGTTAATTGACTAATCTTTTTATCTGCCATTATATATATTTATTCTGTTATTCTTTTATCTCCTGACTCGGTTATTCTTTTATCACTACTCTCAGTTACTCTGAAATTAAACAAAGAACTAATAATTGATAAACCTTTTACCGCTATATTTATACTTATCTGTATCATTTACCAAAGGGCTATAATATCTGCTGCTGTTACAACTGAATTTACTCTTATTACTTGTACAGGTAAAAAAGTCCCTGATGCTATTCCAACAAAATCTACAACATCACCTCCTGCAGTAGTAACATTAAGGTCACCTCCTGTACCAACATATAATACACATGGCTCAACTGAGCCGGTGGTATTTGTACCTGAATATAATTTATAAGCATCTGTTGATGCTATTATATTTGAGTTTAAAGATAACTGAGTAGCACTATCTACATTTGTAACAGTTGCTCCACTTGGAAATGTATTATTATATACGGTATCTCCAACTTGAACATTTAATGGATTAACTCCAACTGAAGAAAAATTCTTTGTTGAGTCTACAAGTTTATTTGCAGTAGTAGCTGTTGCCGTACTAGTTACAATAACATTAGGCATTGGAATATTTGTATTCGCTGAAGGTATAACACTTAATGCTCTACTTACCTGAAGTTTTAAATTTGGCATAGCTTATTTTTTTTTAGTATTTTTCATAGCCGCCTGTGCGTTTTTCGCATAGTTGTTTCTTGCACTTGCCGTTAATTTTTGATTACTCGCTTCCTTAATATCAAAAGCTGTCTTCTTTGTTACCTTAGCTACTTTTTTCATTTTTTTATTTTTTATTGTTAAACATTTTATTTACAAGTAGGTTAGGATTGTTTAGCGCTTCTTTTCTTTTAGCACATCCACAATCTTTTCCTGTTACTTTTGAAACAGTATCTACTACTTTTTTAATTCCTGTTGCTTTTGTTATCTTTTCAATAACATCACCCATTCCTTTAGTCTTTCCCATTTGATTTGATTTTTTTAAAAATTTAAATTACATGTAGCGTTGTACCTAAAGGAATAGTTAAAGTAAATCCTAAACCTATGCTTAATGGAGATGGATAATTAAATGTTCCTCCTTGAGGTAATGTTATGTCTGTAAGTATAGAGCCAACAGGAGTAAATGCATTTGCGTAAATACTATTTCCAACAATTAAAGAAGAAATATCTTCAATTGTAAATGGTTCAGAGTCATTATTAATTAATGATGATTTTCTTTCTGTTAAATTTACGTTTGTAGATATTCCAATAAATCTTGTTCCACTTGATATTGTGCTCATAATTTATTTTTTTAATTGTTTAACTTCTTCTGATAACTCTTGTATAGCTTTTACTAAAATAGGAATTAGTTTACCGTAAGATGCCTCTAATTTCTCAGGATTTTCATCATATACTAATTTAAGTACTTCAGCTTTTTTTGCATCTTCTTGAGATTTTTTCAAGTCTTGAGCAATAAAACCAAAGTCAGCTATACCCTGTTTGCCATTTTCATCTCTATCTTTCCATGTGAATTCTACAGGTCGTAATGATTTTACAAAATCCAAACCTGTACTTAAATCTTTAACATCTTCTTTATCTCTTGCATCAGACAATGATGTAATTGAAGTAACTGCACATCTAAGTACTGAATTACTTGAGTTACCCAATGTAATTGAGTTACTTGCACTTGGAGTAGCTTTAAATACATTATATCCAACAAGAATATTATTGTTTCCTGTTTCAGCTACAGGAGTTAATAAAAAAGTCCAAGGCTTTGCTCCTAAATATGTATTATTATCTCCACCATTAAAGTTATAACCTGCGGCCTGACCTAAAAATGTGTTATAATCTCCAACTGCAATTAAGCCTGTGTTAAAATCTGTACCTACTGCTACATTTCCTTTTCCTGAATTAATATTAGCTGAACTTCCTGAACCTACAAAAGTATTATTTACCCCTGTTGTCAATGAAATACCTGAACTCGTACCAACAGCAACATTACTTGATCCAACGAATAGAGGAACTGTTGGGTCAGGAGCCATGCCTGTTGTAAAATTATATAGTGCCTGAAAACCAATAGCAGTTTGGAATGAATTAGCATTATTGCCAAATGGAATTGCTGAGTTTAAAGCAGTAGAACCAACTACAGTATTACCTATACCTCCATTTGATAATTCATATGCTTTTTCTCCAATTACAACATTTGCGTACCCCCATTCATTTAATCTCATGGCATCTGTACCAAGAACAACATTCATTGTTCCTGAACCACTATTTGGACCTGTTGTAAGTGATGCTCCTGCACCTGTACCAATAATAGTATTTCTAAAAGGTGCTGTTCCTGTACCAACAATTGGTTGGGAAATTTCTACTTGATTTACTGTTACTTTTGTGCCTGTTTCAGGATTTACATTGTCTACATTAATTGTGCTCATAATTTTTTTTTTAGGTTATTATTTTTACAAAGATACTATTTATTTTTATTAATATTTACCTCTTCGGTTACTTGGATTGCTTGTGGTTGAACCACCCGGTCCTGCCCATAGATTTTTGCAGGCCCAATATCTTGGTGTTAGTTTATCATTTGCAGTATCACAACTATGTCGTGCCCTAAAACTTTTTCTTGCTACAGGACTATAATTATTACCATATCCCTTTGCTCCAAAGTGTAGCAATTTCTCCGTGCCATTGCTACATGCCTTGACCATCTTTTTCTTGCCCGCTCTATTTGAAGGAACAGGACTATTGCACTTCATGTTTTCTTTATTTGCCATTAGCTAGTAAGTCCATCACCTTGAAAAGGTCGGTTAAGAGTTGATAATCCTACTAGTCTAGACCTAGCTGTACTTCCTGTATCTCTACTTGCTCGTCTTCGTGCATATAATGCAGCCCTTTCATCTTTGTTCTTTTTTCTTAGAGCATCTCTTTCAGCAGCGTTTTTTTGAATAGCCAATACAGCAGCGTTATTAAACGCAAGTTTTTCAGCAGGAGTTTTTTCTTCTTCTACAGTTGTTTTTGGTGGCATAATTAAGGTTTTTTTGGTTTATTTTTACGGTAAGTTTCTGCATATGGATTCATTAATTCATCGTCATTTACTTTTTTGTATCCTGACTCTATTTTTTGTTCTCTTACAAGAGAAATTAATTTATCAATAGCCTCATTCTTCATTGCCATTGCATCCTTCTCTTCTTGAGAAAATCCTTTTGACTCTCCGTTTTTTCTCATTTTGCGTACTTTAAATTATCTACTCTCCCCTTTTCTTTTTGGATTTATTAAATTTTATTAAAGCAGCAGCATTTTCTTTTTTAGCAGCATCTCGCTTTGCGTTGGCCTCAGATATTGACTTGCTTGTAGTGCCTTCATTTATACGATTCCGATTATATATATATCCGCTTGACCAACCTCTTGCCTTTCTATCTGAATCCATTGATGGTTCTAATTCAACACCTTTAATGCGACTAAAATTTGGAATAGCAACCGTTTTATTCATGCCCTTAGTGTCTCCCTTAATCGCATCCGTTTCTTCATCTGTCTTAGAAGTATAACTTTTTATTTGTTCTTTACTAGGTGTAACTTTTATTTCACCAAGATTTTGAACTTTTTTAGAAACACATCCTCCTTTACCATCAGGAACTTGACCATCAGGACAGCCTTTTCTTGCAGCAAATTTGTCGATGGTTGAATTTCTCATTGCCATCTTGTCTTTTTCTTCTTGTGAGTACATAATTTTTGTTTTTTTAATAATAATTAATT